>Ga0210057_1001455_pt1 | contig 35896 bp, 29 predicted proteins | sample CryGeyCG2114_010_2_FD_183968 | JGI IMG/M metagenome (GOLD analysis project Ga0210057, IMG submission 183968) | Groundwater microbial communities from aquifer - Crystal Geyser CG10_big_fil_rev_8/21/14_0.10 (SPAdes) (version 2) | ecosystem: Environmental > Aquatic > Deep subsurface > Groundwater ... | reverse complement strand
GTGGACCCTAGCGGGATCGAACCGCTGACCTCATGCATGCCATGCATGCGCTCTACCAGCTGAGCTAAGGGCCCCTCACCCAGAAAGACCTTTGTTTATAACCAACCTATTTTAATTTATTTAACCTAATAAAGGTCTCTATGTGGGTTTTCCTATTTAAATTAGTATTAAAAAAACACAAGGTAAAGGTCTTTTTTGGGTAGAGGGGCTAAGGGCCCCTTAAAATTAGAATATAAAAACTCAATTTTTTAATCAAGTTATTTGATTTATTATATTTTATTTGGTTATATATTTAATTAGAGTTTAAAAAAGGAGCCATAAATGTCGCCTACAGAGCTCTTAAATGTAGTTAAGCAATCACTACAAAAGGAATTTGGATTAGCCCTTGAGGCTATCGGTCTTACCAATCAAATTCCTGACGGCGAGTACAAGGTTGAGATTTTCGATGAATTAATCACGGTCCAGGTTGTCTTCGGGAAGATTGTCTTCCCGATTCCTGAACACTGGATTCGCTGAGTGTTTCGATACCCCCACCACTTGAGTGGTGGTTTTTTTATATTCTATTTTTTATCTCTTCTTTTAGTTTTTTTACTAATTCTTCTAACTTCATCTCAAAAGCCTCTTCTTTTCTATCTTCAATCTTTAAGTTTCCTGATTCCATCTCTTTATCTCCAATTACCATATAGTATGGCACTTTTTCTAATTTAGTACTTCTAATTTTCTTACCTAATTTTTCATTACTTTCATCAATTTCAACTCTGATTCCTTCATTCTTTAATTTTTCTCCAACTTCTTTTGCAAATTCCTGGTGAGCCTCAGCTATAGGTAAAATTTTGACTTGGACAGGGGAGAGCCACAAAGGAAAAGCTCCTGCATAATGTTCAATCAAGAAAGCAGTAAATCTTTCGTGAGTTGAAAGAGGTGCACGATGAACAACAAAAACTTCTTTGTTCTCACTTCCATCACTATCTATATATGAGAGCCCAAATCTTTCTTTTGCGAGGAAATCTAATTGGATTGTAGACATAGTTTCTTCTCTACCAACAACAGATTTGAACTGGACATCTACTTTTGGCCCATAAAAAGCAGCCTCATCATCTGCTTCAACATAAGGAACTTTCATTTCATCTAAAACTTCTTTCAAAATGTTTTGTGCATACTCCCAGTTCTCTGGTTGGTTTATATATTTCTCTGTTTTTGATGGGTCCCATTTTGAAAGCCTGAACCAATAGTCGCTAAGTCCAAAAATTTTGAAGTAATCCATAGTCAGGTTTATTACAGACTTAAACTCATCTTTTATTTGATCTTTCCTACAATAGATGTGAGCATCATTCATAGCGAGTCCTCTAACACGAAGTAGGCCAGCGAGTGTGCCAGATCTTTCGTTTCTATAAACAGTCCCGTATTCTGCCATTCTCAAAGGTAAGTCTCGATAGCTTTTTGGTTTATGCAAATAGACTCTGTGATGGTGCGGGCAATTCATGCCTCTCAGATAGTAAGTACCATCATCCATTTCCATAGATGGGTACATATCGTCTTTATAGTAAGGAAGATGCCCTGATGTTAGATAAAGTTCTTCTTTAGCAATGTGTGGTGTTGTTACTCTTACATAACCACCCTTGTCTTCCATCTCCACAGCAAGTCTTTCCACTTCATTTTTAATGATGTTTCCTTTTGGTAACCACATTACAAGACCTTTTCCAACCATTTCATCGATAAAAAATAATTCTTGTTCTTGCCCAATTTTTCTATGATCCCTCCTTCTTTCTTCTTCTCGCATCTCTAAGTATTCTTCTAAATCTTTTTTAGATTCAAAAGCTAGTCCATAAATACGAGTAAGCATTTTATTTTTTTCATCACCTCTCCAATAAGCACCAGCCAAGTGGGAAAGTTTAAACGAATCAGCCGAGATTTCTTTTGCCGGGTTATTCGAGTGTCCACCTCGGCACAAATCGATGAAATTACCAGATTGGTAAAGAGTGATATCTGAACCCTCTTTTTCCAATTCTTCTATAAGCTCTAATTTATAAGGATTATCTTTATATTTTTCTTTAGCCCCATCTGGACTTGTGTCGGTTTTCTCGAAACTTTGCCAAGAGGGCAGGATTTCTTTCATCTTCTTTTCGATTTTAAGTAAATCTTCATCAGAAATCTTTATGTCCCCAAAATCAAAATCGTAGTAAAAGCCATTATCAATAGCTGGGCCTATTGTAGGTTTAGCTTCTGGATATAATTCTAAGACCGCTGCAGCTAACAGATGGGCCAAGGAATGCCTTATTTTGTCTAATTTATCGTTATTTTTACTCATATTATTTTTGTGTGTATTGACTTAAATATATCTATTTTCTCTAATAAGGGCAATCGATATACCCACATCAGTATTTTGATATACTAGGGATATGAATTCGAAATTTATTCACCTACACAACCACAGTCACTATAGTTTACTCCAAGCTCTACCAAAGATCTCTGATTTGATAAAAAGAACAAAAGAAGAAGGGATGGAGGCTGTGGCTCTGACAGATAATGGAAATTTGTATGGAGCTATTGAATTCTATAAGAAATGTAAGGAGGCAGAAATAAAACCAATTATAGGTGTCGATTTTTATGTTGCTCTGAGGTCTCGTCACGACAAACAAGCTGGAATAGACAACAAAAGATTTCGCCTAGTACTTTTAACAAAAGATTATGAAGGGTATAAAAATTTAATTAGTCTTGTAACTAAATCTTATTTGGAAGGTTTTTATTACAAACCCAGAGTTGATAAAGAACTTCTGAAAGAATATTCGAAAGGTTTGATTGCAATTCTGCCATCTTTTTCTGGAGAACATATTGGTGCATTAAAAAACAAAGATGAAGACAAGGCTTTCGAAATCGTTAATGAATATTTGAATATATATGGAATAGAAGATTTATATTTAGAGATTACTCACCATAAGGAAATCTCTCTCCACGAAGAAAATCAAAAAAGAATAATTTCTTTAAGCAAGAGATCGGGGGTACCTCTAGTTGCCGCACATGATGTCTATTATCTAAACAAAGAAGATAAAAGAGCTAGAGACACATTACTTTCTATTCAAACAAATATTGATTTTAGTGAAGGAGGTAGGCCTGGAGATGAAGAGGATTTCTCTTTTATTTCGGAGAAACAGGCTCTCCAGTATTTTAAAGATACTCCTGAAGCTCTCGAGAATACTATTAAAATAGCCGAGAGATGTAATCTGGAGATAGAATTAGGAAATTGGATTTTTCCAAAACCACCTATTGCTGATGGAGTTAGTTATGATGAGGAATTACGCAGAATTGTTTTCGACGGCTTAAGAAAGAAAAATTTAGATAAAGATGAAAAAGCTTTAGAAAGAGTTGAGTATGAATTAGGAATTATTAAAAAGAAGGGATACGCCTCTTATTTTTTGGTAGTAGCAGACTTAATGAATTTTGCTCATAAAAACGGTATTCTCTCTAATATTAGGGGTTCTGTTTCAGGCTCTTTAGTTACTTATGCTGCTGGAATTACAAAAATAGATCCTATTAAATACAAAATTCCTTTTGAAAGATTTTTGAATCCAGACAGGCCTTCTCCTCCAGATATTGATATGGATTTTGCCGATAATAGGAGAGATGAGGTTATTGAATATGCTAAGAAAATTTATGGAGAAAATAAAGTTGCTCAGATAGGTACTTTTGGAACCATGTTAGCAAGAGGAGCTGTTAGAGATGTTGCCAGAGCTTTGGGTTATGAATATTCGATAGGAGATAGAATTGCAAAGCTTATTCCTTTTCCAAAACAAGGTTTCCCTGTTTTTATTAATAGCGCCATCGAAGAGATTCCAGAACTGAAAGAAGCTTATAAGAAAGAGCCGGAGGTTCGTGAAATATTAGATATGGCAAAAAAAATTGAGGGTTGTTCCAGACATATTTCTGTTCATGCAGCAGGGATTGTTATTTCTCCTGATCCTCTTACAGAGCATGTACCTCTCCAATATGATCCAAAAGAAAGAGGGATTATTACTCAATATGAAATGCATGCGGTAGAAGATATCGGTCTTGTAAAATTTGATTTTTTAGGTTTAAAGAATCTGGCTATTTTGGCCGATGCAATAAAAATTGTTAAGAGAACAAGGGGAGTTGAGGTTGATTTAGATAATCTACCTCTCGACGACAAAAAAACTTTTGAAATACTCGCCCGTGGTGAGACGATGGGACTTTTTCAATTAAACGGTTCTGGTATGACCAGATTTTTAAAAGAGCTAAAACCTTCAAGTGTTCATGATATTAACGCCATGGTTGCTCTCTACAGACCAGGACCCTTACAGTTTATTCCGGAATATATTAAGCGAAAACATAACCCTAGGTTGATGAGTTTTCCTGCTCCAGAAATAGAGGCAATTCTAAAACCAACTTATGGAATTTTGGTATATCAGGACGATCTTTTGACAATGGCCAGAGACTTAGCTGGTTACTCTTGGTTGGAGGTAGACATATTTAGAAAGGCGGTCGGTAAGAAGATTCCAAAATTAATGGCTGAACAAAAAGAAAAATTTATTAAAGGTTGTATGGATACAGTGGGTTGGACTGAAACAAAAGCAACAGAAATTTGGAATTGGATCGAGCCATTTGCAGCTTACGGTTTTAATAAAGCTCATTCTGTAAGCTACGGAAGAGTTGCTTATCAAACAGCATACATGAAAGCTAATTTTCCTGTTGAGTATATGGCAGCTGTTTTGTCTGCAGATGCAGGAGATGTAGAAAAGATCGCCGAAATTATTTCTGAGTGTCAAAGAATGAATATCGAAGTTTTACCTCCTGATGTTAATGAAAGTCTGGGCGGTTTTACCGTAATAGAAGAAGATGGAAAACAAAAAATAAGATTTGGTTTATATTCAATTAAAAATTTCGGGAATGGTATAGCAGACTCTATTATTGCTGAAAGAAAGAAAGGTGGTCATTTCAAAAATATTGAAGAGTTTTTGCTTAGGAATAGCAATAAGAATTTAAACAAAAAATCTCTGGAAGCCTTGATAATGTGTGGAGCTATGGACAATCTGGAAGAAAGAGGGATACTAATTGAAAATTTGGAAAATCTACTTACTTTTAACAGAGAGGCTAATAATAAACCAGAAAATCAAGACAGCCTTTTTGGCTTAATGGAAGATAAAACAACCCTACCTAAGCTGCAACTAAGAGAAGCCGAAGAGATTCTACCTAAACAAAAATTAGAGTGGGAGAAAGATTTATTAGGTCTTTATGTTTCTGGGCACCCTCTGGATGAATACAAAGCAAAATTACGGGGTCAGGGTCGGAGTGTTCGCTTAGCAAAAGAAAGACTTCGAGAAGGAATGCTTGCTGGAGTGACCGGCCTTATAGATAGTGTCAGAATTATAAATACAAAAAGAGGAGATAAAATGGCTTTTGTAAGAATATCTGATTACGCAGACTCTATTGAGGTGGTTGTTTTCCCTAAAAAATTCACAGCTTTTGAAGAAGATCTTACTGAAGAGGTTTGTGTCCACCTGGAAGGTAGGATTTCAAAAAGAAATGGAGACACAAGTATTATTTTAGAAACTTGTAAAAAACTCTAGCCCTACTAGATTTTAGTATTAGTGTTTAGTATAAGATTACCTATTCTAATATTCTTAAGAACATTAGAATAGGTAAGGGAGGTTTAGATATGCAATTATTAAAAAATAAAAAATATATTGCTGGAATTGATGAAGCTGGTAGAGGCCCAATAGCGGGGCCTGTTTCTGTAGGAATTGTGATTGTGGAGAGAGGGAAAGAGTCTCTTTTAAAGAACTTTATCGATTCTAAAAAAATTTCAGAAAGAAAAAGAGAGGAGCTTTTTAAGCAATTAAGATTTTTAAAGAAAGATGGCTTGGTTTTTTATAAAAATTCTTTGATTAGTAATAAAACTATTGATAAAAAGGGGATAATTTTTGCTATTAATAAAGGAATAGAAAACTGTTTAAAAGAAATTTATGAAAAAAATCTAGAAATATTTTTAGATGGAGGATTAAATGCCCCTAAAAAATTTTTAAAACAGAAAACTATTATAAAAGGAGATAGTAAGGTCAAAGTTATAAGCGCAGCCTCTATTGTTGCTAAGGTTTTAAGAGATAAAAAAATGATAAGTCTATCAAAAAAATATCCTGGATATGACCTTGAGAAGCATAAAGGATATGGCACAAAAAATCATTACAAAAAAATAAAATTAAAAGGATGTTCATCATTACACCGCAAGACTTTCATACATTGATATTTGGTTATATTCCAGGACATTCCCGCCAACCTTTTCTGGAGATTGATTGTTAATAAGGAGTGTCGTTGGTGTTTTTTCTTGCCAAATTTCATATTTTATATATACTATTTCCCGTATGACAGTACGAATGCGACATACCAGAGGGCATACTCGAAATAGAAGATCTCACCACTCTCTAAAAGAGCCGAGACTTTCTAATTGTGTAAATTGTGGTTTTGCTCACCTAAGACACAGAGCGTGTGAAAACTGTGGGACTTACAAAGGTAAGCAGGTTATTGATGTTGAATCAAAAATCGAAAAGAAAGCACAAAAAGTTAAAAGGAAAGAAAAGGAGATGGAAGAAATGGGTATGAAGAAGAAAAATACAGATAACCCTCTAAAAGAAGAAAAGAAAGCGCAAAAAGATGCAGACCAAGGCATGACATCAAAGGCCAAAGAAAGAAAAGGAACTGTGGATTTAAAGGGCTTGTCAAAACAGCCTGAAAAATAATACAATATCTTTAGGTCAATAAAATACCTAAGATGATATGGCAAATAGGCACCTTTCAAGAACAATAGTATTACAAACGCTCTTTGAATGGGACTTTCAAAAAAGAAAGGACTCTGACCTTTCTAATATTCTAAAGAAAAATGAGGAAGAATTCGCTCCTGGTGGGGGCGATTTATTATTTATGGAAAACCTTCTTGATGGAGTCGTTAGAAAGCAAAAAGATCTAGATACTATTATTGAAAAAGCTGCGCCAGAGTGGCCTATAGACAAAATCTCTGTCGTTGATAGAAATGTTTTAAGAGTTGGTTTATATGAACTTCTCTTTGGTAATAGAGACGAAGTTCCTCCCAAGGTAGCTATTAATGAGGCTATTGAAATGGCCAAGACTTTTAGTGGTGAAAATAGTGGAAAATTTGTGAATGGTGTTCTCGGCTCTGTTTATCGAGAAATCGGTGAGCCCGGCAAAAACGACATATCTAAAAAGAAGAAGATAAAAGATATCCCATATGAGGAAATGCCTATACAAAAACTTGGCGGAGCGATAGTTTATGCCAAAGATAAAAAAGATGTTTATTTGGCTCTTGTGCATGATATTTTCGGGCACTGGACACTCTCAAAAGGAAAACTTGAAGAAGACGAATCAGAGGAAGAAGGAACGATTAGAAAAATCAAAGAAGAAATTGGTCTTGATGTAGAAATAAGACAAAGACTTGGTGAAAATGAGTATATTGCTTCTGATCCAGAAAAAGGAAAAATTAGGAAGCAAGTAGTATATTTCTTAGCCGAATCTCCTTACAAAGATTTGAAATTGACTCAAGATACCGGAGGACTCGATGATGCTCAGTGGTTCCAACTTGCAAAAATTATTGATTTGAACTTCTATGACGACATATTGCCGATTGTTACTAAAGCTGTTAATATTCTGCTCGCAGATAAATAAAAAAATGGAAGAAAATTTGTCAAAAATTGAAGAAAATATTGGAATTATTTTTAATAATAAGGAGCTTTTGAAGGTGGCTTTAACCCACAGATCTTTTATTAATGAGAACAGAGATGTAAATAGACCCCATAACGAAAGACTGGAGTTTTTGGGAGACGCGGTGCTCGAGTTAATTACAACCAGATTCTTATTTGATAAGTATCCAGACGTTACAGAAGGAGATTTAACCTCGTATCGAACCGGTCTAGTCAATACTTACACTTTAGCTAGAGTCGCTCAAGATTTAAATGTAAATAATTTTCTTTATTTATCAAAAGGTGAATCAAAAGATACTGGTAGGGCAAGACAATTTATTTTGGCAAATGCTCTAGAGGCTGTTATCGGCGCTATTTATTTAGATCAGGGATACGACAAAGCTGAAGAATTTATTTCTAATAAAATTTTACCTTTAACAGATGAAATAGTTGAAAATAAATTATGGCAAGATGCAAAGAGTCGTTTTCAGGAAATGGCTCAAGAAAAAGAATCTGTTACTCCAAGTTATGAAATTTTAAATACAGAGGGCCCAGATCATCAAAAAGTATTTACTGTCGGGGTTTTCTTGGGAGATGAAAAAATTGCTGAAGGAGCGGGGGAATCAAAACAAGAAGCAGAGCAAATGGCTGCTGAGAAGGCTATTAAAGCTAAAGGTTGGTAAAAAATATTAGTTTTTTGTTAAAATTTACCTTTATTTTATATTTGGGATACTTGGTTTCAGTGATAAAATAAGGTAATAACAAAATCCTAATGCTAAATTCCAAATTTCAAAAAACAAAAGTGTTTGTGGGCTAAAGTTTTGTTGGATATTTTGTATTGAGGTTTGAACATTAAGATTTATAGATTAATGATGAATTCGTGGCTAATTATAAATTTGATATTAGAACTTAGGAATTAATATATGACTCTAAAAAGAGTAGAAATTTCTGGTTTCAAATCTTTCGCAAAAAAAGGGGTTTTAGAATTCAAAACCCCAATTACAGCTATTGTTGGACCAAATGGTTCCGGTAAATCAAATGTGGCTGAGGCCTTTTCTTTTGTTTTAGGAGAACAGTCGATGAAATCTCTACGTGGTAAACGTGGCGAAGATCTTATTTTTAATGGTTCCAAAACTATTTCTAAATCAAATAGAGCGGCCGTTAAAGTGGTTTTTGATAATACCAACAAGTTTTTAAGTATCGATTTTGATGAAGTTGTTGTTGAAAGAGTTGTTCACCGAGACGCTACAAATGACTACTTAATAAACGGTAGTAAGGTTAGATTAAAAGACGTTGTAGAATTGTTAGCTGGAGCGAATATCGGCCCTTCTGGTCATCATATAATTTCTCAAGGAGAAGCCGACAGGGTTTTAAACGTTAATCCAAAAGAAAGAAGATCTATCGTAGAAGATGCTCTTGGGTTAAAAGTTTTTCAAATAAAAAAGAGGGATAGTGAGAGAAGATTAGAAAAAACGGAAGACAATCTAAAAGAAATAAAGTCTTTAAGGAGAGAAATTAAACCACATCTTAATTTTTTAGAAAAACAGGTATCAAAAATTGAAAAAACTATAGAGTTAAAAAAAGAACTTACTGATTTATATTTAAACTATTTTTCTATTGAAAACAGTTATTTAAATAATCAGAAAAAATATCTAGAAAATGAAGCCAAGATACCAAAGCAACGATTGAGAGAATTACATGAGGAGCTAGAGAAAGCTCAAATGAGGTTTAAAAATAGTAAAGATGCTACTGGAGAGAAAGATGAAAAAGAAAAGAAAGAGTTGATTCATAAAGAATTAAATAAATTAGAAGAAGACAAGCAAAATTTAATTCTCGAAGAAGGGAGACTTGAGGGAGAACTTAACTCTTTGTTAAAAATTATCGATAAAGGAGAAAAAAGTGAAAATGAAGGAGGTGTTTCTTTGGGTAGGATAAAAGATTTTACATCTGATTTATTAACTGAGATTGATAATGCAATTAAATTAGAAGATTTGTCTAGGATCCGAGATTCTTTTAATGAAATAAAGAAAAAGATAAATAATTTTTTGGGTATTAGTGGGGAGATAAAAATTAATACTTATGATGAAGAAAAAGAAAGAATAAAAGAACTCAAATCTCTAATATCAGAAATTAGATTTAAAAAAGAACAAATAACCAAAGAACTCGAGTCTTTGCAGTCCAAATTTAACGATATTCAATCTAGCTTTATTAGTAGTAAAGGAGAGAGTCTTGAGGCAGAAAAGGAGGTTTATAGGATACAATCGGATTTGAATAAACTAGAAGGAGAGGTTCGTGAAATAGAGGATATGGAAAGAAGGTTAGAACACGATGAATTAGACTTCAAAAAAGAAGTTGGAGAAGCCGGGGCTATAATAGGGAGGACTGTTTTAACATATATGGATATTGAGGTTTTTGAAGATATAAAAGACAGGGAAGCTCAAAGAGAAAAATTACAAAAAATACAAAAGATTAAAGTTCGGATAGAGGAATCAGGAGGAGCTTCTGGTGAAGAAATAATAAAAGAATATGAAGAGGTAAAAGAAAGAGATGCCTTTTTAGAAAAAGAGTTAGACGACTTAGAAAAAACTAAAAATTCTTTAAAGGGATTAGTTATAGATTTAGAAAAAGAATTAGAAAATCGTTTTAAGGATGGGTTGGTAAAGATTAACGAACAGTTCCAAGATTTTTTTGCTTTAATGTTTGGTGGCGGACACGCTTCTTTGAAAGTTGTTAAAGAAAGAATTTTAAATGATGAAGGATTAGAAAAAGAGCAAGAAGTTATTGAAGGATTGGATATAGATATTTCCCTTCCAAGAAAACAAGTCAAAGGTTTAATTATGCTTTCAGGTGGAGAAAGAGCTCTTACCTCTATTGCTCTAATTTTTGCCATGAGTCAAGTTAATCCTCCACCTTTTATTATTCTTGATGAAACAGACGCTGCTTTAGATGAAGCTAACTCCAGGAGATATGGAGATATGATTGAAAATTTAGCCAAACACTCTGAGCTGATTCTAATTACTCATAACAGAGAGACTATGAGCAGGGCTGGAGTGCTTTATGGTGTTACTATGGGCTCAGACGGCGTCTCTAGACTTCTTTCTGTTGATTTAGAAGAGGCTGTTGAAGTGGCTAAGTAAGTTTTCAAGTTAATTTTTTAGGAGACCTATTTTTTGCACCATACCTCGTTTCGGTATATCGAAGCAATTTAATATTTCGGTACTATAATGAGACCTAAAGATAAAATTTTAAACAAAAACAAAATCCAGAGTCCTCTCGTCTACGTTAGCGGCGATAAGTTTCACCTTAACTTTGTCGCCCAAATGAAATTTCTTACCAGTCTTCTCTCCTTTGAGGGTAAATTTTTTATCTAAGGTGTAATAATCATCATTAATATCTGATAGTTTAATGAGACCATCAGCACCAGTTTCTAACTCTTCTACATAAATACCCCATTCAGTGACACCGGATATAGTACCTTCAAATGTTTCTCCAATCCTATCTTTAAGAAATTCAACTTGCTTCATTTTTATAGATTCTCTTTCTGCCCTGGCTATTTCAATCTCTCTTTTAGATGCAGACAGAGCTAATTGTTGGTTTCTAGAAAGTTCATCTTTTGAAATCTTAGAACCATCAAGATGCTTCTCAAGAAGACGATGAACTAATAGATCTGGATATCTTCTAATCGGTGAAGTAAAGTGGGTGTAAAATTTGAAGGAAAGTCCAAAGTGACCAATATTTTTTGTTGAATATTCGGCTTTTGCCATAGATCTGATGAGAGCCATATTTATCAAATTTTCTTCAGGAGTACCCTTAACTTTTTTTAAGAGTTTATTAATTTCTTGAGGATCTATTTCATCCTCGATTTTTAGTTCATGGCCAAAAGCTTTTAAGAGTATGTTAAGCTCTTCTAGTTTCTCTCTGTCTGGCACATCGTGAACTCTATAGACAAAAACTTTTTTCAAGTCTTCACTTTTACAAAAATTCTCAATTCTTTCAGCCACACCCTTATTAGCCAAAAGCATAAATTCCTCGACAAGTTTATTCGTATCTATACTACCTTTCCTATAGATTTTTACAGGCGCACCTTTTTCGTTGAGCTCTATTTTGACCTCATCTCTTTCAAACAGAATAGCTCCATCTTTCATTCTCCTATCTCTAATCGTTTTTGATAACTGATCTAATATGAGTAATTCTTTACTGTATTGCCCAGATTTTTTGTCGATAATTTCTTGGGCCTCTTCATAAGTGAATCTTTTATCAGATTTTATGACAGTTTTTCCAAACCAAGAATTTTTAATTTTTGCTTCAGGGGTAATTTCAAAAATAGCAGCAAAAGCTAATCTTTCTACTTTTGGATTTAGACTACAAATGTCATTAGATAATTTCTCAGGAAGCATAGGAATAGTTCTGTCGACTAAATAAACAGAGAAGGCTCTTTCTCTGGCCTCTTTATCAATTTCTGTACCTGGCCTGACATAATGTGATACATCTGCAATATGTACCCCTATTTCATAATTTCCGTTTGGAAGTTCTTTAAAAGAAATGGCATCGTCAAAATCCTTAGCTGTAACAGGATCTATTGTAAAGGTAGTAATATTTCTAAAGTCTTTCCTTTTTGAGATTTCTTTTTCGTTAATATCAAGGTCAATATTCTTAGCTTCATTTTCGACAAGAGCAGGGAAGCCAGTCTCGATTTGATTCTCAAGGATAATAGATCGCATCTCTGTCTCATGATCTCCTTTTTTCCCTATAATTTCTAAAATTTTACCAAGAGGAGCTTTTTTAACAGTTGTCCATTTTGTAATTTCAGCATAGACTTTCTGACCCTCTTTTGCATTTAAAGTGTTTTTTTCTGGTATCAGGATTTCAGCATACATTCTCTTATTATCTGGAGAAACATATAAAAGGTTATCTTCTTTATAGAAAGTACCAACAAATTTCATTCTTTTACGTTTAAGAACTTCCAAAACTTCTCCAGTGACGTCTCCTCGGTAGCTTGGTTTTATATATCTACTAACCTTAACAAGGTCTCCATCAAGAGCGGTGTTTAGATTAGCGTGAGGAATACGAATATCTTGCCCGTCTTCATCTGTAATATAGCCAGTCCCACCTCCAGAAACACGAATATATGCTTCCATGACAGGATTTTTATAACCTCTTTTGTCCCCATGTTGTTTTTTGTTGTATTTTGTTTTTTTCTTCACTTTTCTGTTTATTACATTTGAATGATAGCAGAATAAGTTGTTTTATGGTATTTTGTTCCTAGAGAGAACTTTTCTGATACGATCAGGGGAGGGCATAATGCTCGACATGGCCAACACCTTGGCCGAATGGGCTTACCAGAGCGATGCCGGGTTTCTATTGATCGTATTTTTCCTCATACTTATTGCTCTAGACGTTTTCCTTGATCGGAAAACTGGAAAAAACAAAACGGAGTAAAAATTTATGTTGACTATCGCTCTCACACTCCTCTCTGTACTGACGCTGATCGGGTTGGTCGGTATCGTCGGTGTCACGATCCTGCTTGTATGGCTTCCCCCAATTCCTAAGCATTACGAGTGAAGATGGGAAGTGAATACAGGGCCTGTCCTCCAATACCCCCTATACTGAAATAGTTCGGGGGTTTTATATTTATGTTGACCCTTTTTTATACTTCTGTTAGAATTCTCGCGTCAGGGAAATTAAGGAGTAAGGTGGCTATAATTTACTTGACCTTGTTAAATAAATATAAATTTTTAGAAAATTTATATGATTTGTAGAATCAGTTTATTTAATAGGGTAAAGATTTTTTGTAGATTGTTTTACTCATAAAAAAAATCATTCATGTTAAAAATCAGGTTAAAAAGAATTGGCCGAAGAAATCACCCTTCATTTAGGGTTGTTTTGGTTGATTCTGAAAAAGGTCCTAAATCTGGCAAGGTTAACGAGGTCTTAGGTTCTTATAATCCTCATACGAATGAAAAAGAAATTGCTGGTGATAGAGTTAAATTTTGGATAGAAAAAGGTGCTCAGGTGTCAGATACGGTACACAATATTTTAGTTAGTGAAAAAATAATTGATGGTAAGAAGATTAATGTTCTTCCTCAAAAAAGTCCTATTGTAAAAGAAGTAGAAGAAGGAGTTAAAGAAGCACCTAAGACAGAAGAAAAAACCGAAGAAGCTCCTACTGAAGGCGAAGCTGAGACAGAAGAGGCTCCAACAGAGCCTGCAGACCCGTCTCACGAAGGCGAAGCCGAGGCGGAAGAAAAATCAGAAGAAAGTGCTCCTGAAGAAAAAGCGGAAGAGAAATCTATTAAAGAAGAATCCACTGAACAAGCAGAAGCTCTAGCCGAAAACAAGGAGACGCCTGAAAATAAAGAGGAATCAAAAGAATAGAAACAAAACAAAAGCCAGAACATCTTCTAGCTTTTGTTCTTATTGACTAACATATTTCTTATTCCTATAATGATTTAAGCAGTAGTTACTAGTCGCAATACTGCATTTATTAACAATAGATTGTCATAGATAATATGAATGATTCAGATAAAGATTTTTTAGATTTCGTCGTTAAGGGATTAGTTGATCACCCTGAGGATGTAAAGATTGATAGAAAAGTAGACGAGATGGGAGTTCTCCTAACTCTAACAGTTCATGCAGAAGATATGGGCCGAGTAATCGGTAAATCAGGCAACACTGCAAACGCTATTAGAACTCTTCTAAAGGTAGTTGGTTTAAAGAACAACGCTAGAATAAACTTCAAAATTAATGAGACAGGAACTCCGAGAAGAGCTCCCCAAGATGCAAGTGTAAATGCAAGTGTAAGCGTCAGTGATGTAGACGACGCAATGGAACAGTTGAAAGAAGAATAGACCAAGTTCTGGTCGGTAATCGTAAGTCGCGAGAAGATTGAATTTAGACTTTCAACAGAAAACCATGCACTAATGTGCATGGTTTTCTCTAAGAATTCCAAGACCCTTGCTTTAATCACCCTTGCTTTAATCACCCTTGCTTTAATTGGTAGAGTCAGGTACTACAGTATATTATAGTATAATATACTGTAGTAAGATTGATAAAAATTATTTATGTTAAATTTTCATATAATTACAATTTTTCCACAAATGTTTGATTCATATATAAATGAAGGTGTTTTGGGTAGAGCCATAAATTTAAAGAAGAATATAAAAATAAAATTTTATAATCCTCGAGATTTTACGAAAGATAAACATAAAAAAGTTGATAATATTCCTTATGGAGGAGGACCAGGTATGGTCATGACGGTAGAGCCTATTATCAAAGCCTGGAAAAAAGCAAAAGGTAGAAAAAAGAAAGTAAAAACTATAATACTTTCTCCAACCGGGAAGTTATTTAATAATAAATACGCGAAAAATATTGCAGATAATTATAAAGACGTGATTATTATTTCCGGTAGATATGAAGGAATCGATGCAAGAGTAAAGAAGATAACAAAAGCAGAAGAAGTTAGTATTGGAGATTATATTTTGACAGGCGGGGAACTTCCCGCAATGGTCTTACTTGATGTTGTTGCAAGACAAGTAGATGGCGTTTTGGGAGAGAAGCTTTCTATTGAAGAAAATAGAATTTCCTCTAATGAAGTTTATACAAGGCCCAGAGAAATTGTTTACAAAAATAAAAAATATAAAGTTCCGAAAGTTTTAATATCTGGAAATCATAAAGAAATAGATGAGTGGAGGGGGAAGAAAGGTAAAAAAACAAATAGTTAGATTTAGATCTCACATATTCTACTTATCCACATTTGATTCTGACAAGGTTGACAGAGAACCTCTATTTATTTATACTTGTTGAAAGTTGTGGCTATAGAAGAGTTAAGGAGGCATACCCTGATTTTTAATAGAGAAAAAAGTACTCTCTGTTTTTAATAAATTAAACAAATAAATCTAAGTACAAGAAACCTTAAAAGGTGGAAATTAAGGTGTTGTTATTGTCTTGTGCCTATATTGAGAGAGTCTTTTCTAAAATATAAAGGACAAAGGAATGCTAAAAAAGAAATATTTTTCGAGGTATCAAAAACCTCTAACAGAACTGCCTCATTTAATTGAAAACCAACTCTCTTCTTTTGAGTGGGTTTTAGAAAAAGGAATCAAAGAGATCTTTGATGAGTTTTCTCCTATTGAAGATTATTCTGGGAAGAAATTTGAACTTCGATTTGAAGGTCTTGAAATGGGAGAACCTAAATACGATGAGTTTTATGCTAAAGCAAATAAACTTACTTACGAAGCTCCACTTAGAGCCACTATAAAACTAAAAAATAAAAACACGGGGTCAGAAAAAAGACAAGAAATTTTTATGACTGATTTTCCAATGATGACTAATCACGGCTCTTTTATCATTAATGGAGTTGAAAGAGTAATTGTTCCTCAACTTATTAGATCCTTTGGAATTCTCTTTAAATCAAGCGAAGTTCGTGGCCGAAGATATTTCGGTGCCAAAATTATTCCAGCTAGAGGGGCTTGGATAGAGGTAGAAACAGACTCAAATAATGTTATTTGGGGAAGAATTGATAGAAAAAGAAAATTTGCTATTACATCATTACTTAGGGTTTTTGGAGCTAAGTTTGATAAAGATATTCAGGATTTATTGTCAAAAAATGAATTTGCTAAAAAATATATTGAAGCAACACTAGAAAAAGACCCTGCTAAAAATGTTGAGGAGTCTTACGTTGAGGTTTATAGGAAAATTCGAGATGGAGATCTTGCTTCTGCTTCCACCGCTCAAGAATTTATAGACTCACTATTTGGTGAGGATAGATATGACCTTTCAAGAGTTGGTAGGTTTAGATTCAACAAGAGATTTGGTAAGACTATGAGTGAAGCAGAAATGAATAGGAGAACACTAGACTTAGATGATCTTGTTCACACTATTTCAAATGTTATAACCCTAAATAATACTCCTGATGCAAGTGATGATGATATTGACCACCTTGGTTCAAGAAGAATCAGACTTGTTGGAGAAATGTTACAGCAAAAAATCAGACACGGTTTGTCACAGGTAAAAAGAAATATTCAAGACAGAATGTCTACAGCTGACAGCGATGCTAGTTTGCCGGTAAACTTTGTTAATCCCAGACCTCTTCAGGCTCGAATAAAAGAATTTTATGCAACAAATCAATTGTCTCAATTTATGCAGCAAGATAATATCCTTACTGAAATTGAGCATTTAAGAAGAGTGTCTGCATTAGGGCCGGGAGGTCTTTCTCGTGAGAGAGCCGGTCTAGAAGTCCGAGACGTTCACCCCTCTCATTATGGAAGAGTTTGTCCTATTCATACACCAGAAGGTGCGAATATTGGTCTTATTCTTAACCTAGCCAACTACGCAAAAATAAATGACTTTGGAATAATTGAAACTCCATATGCCAAAGTAGTAAATGGTAAGGTCACTGAAGAGATTTCTTATTTGAATGCATTAGAAGAGGAGCAATATAGAATTGCTCACGCTGCTACAGAAAGAGATGAGAACGGAAAGATATTAGCAGATAGAGTAGAGGTTCGTTTGAATGGAGAACCCGAGCTTGTCACAAAAGATAAAATTGATTTTATTGATATTTCTCCAAACCAAGCGTTTTCATTAGCCACTTCTCTTATTCCTTTTTTGAATCACGATGATGCCAACAGGGCTCTCATGGGTTCAAACATGCAAAAACAAGCTGTTGCTTGTGTTAAACCAGAAGCTCCTATTGTTGCTACTGGTATTGAAGAAGACGTTGCCAGAGATTCAGGGAGATTAGTTGTAGCCAAGAATCCAGGAACCGTTTCTTATGTAGATGCAAAATTAATTAAAATAAAAAACCTTAAAGGTAAGGATGAAGAATATAAATTAGTTAACTTTTCTAGAACTAATCATTCTACAGCTTTTCATCACCGACCAATTATTAATAAAGGAGATAAGGTAAAAAGAGGTGACGTTTTAGCCGACGTTTCTTCTACTGACAACGGACAAGTGGCTTTAGGTCAAAATTGTCTAGTAGCTTTTCTTGCTTGGAGCGGTGCAAATTATGAAGACTCAATTATTCTTTCTCAGAGAATGGTTAAAGATAGTAAATTCACCAGTATAAATATCGAGGAGTTTGAAGCTATTGTTAGAGATACAAAATTAGGTCCAGAAGTGACTACTCATGATATTCCAAATGTAGGAGAAGTTAAATTAAAGAATCTTGATGAGGACGGTATTATTAGGATTGGAGCGGAAGTTAGAGCTGGAGATATTCTGGTTGGTAAAATTACTCCAAAAGGTGAGAGTCAATTAACTCCAGAAGAAAGATTACTACGATCAATCTTTGGTGATAAGGCTCGTGATGTTAAAGATACTTCAGTAAGACTTGAGCACGGCAAAAGAGGTAGAGTTATCGATGTTAAGGTTTTTTCAAGAGATAATGGCGATCAATTAGAATCTGGAATAATTAAAAAGATTTATGTCCAGGTTGCTCAGCTTAGAGATATCGAAGTTGGTGACAAACTAGCTGGTAGACACGGTAACAAGGGTGTTATTTCAAGAATTCTCCCTGAAGAAGATATGCCATTTACAGAAGACGGTACACCAGTTGATGTTGTCTTAACTCCACTGGGTGTTCCTAGCCGTATGAACTTAGGGCAAATTCTAGAACTCCATCTTGGTATGGCTGCAAATAAATTAAATTATCAAGCTATTGTTCCTCCATTTACCGGAGCCACTGTAGAGGAAATTAAGGGCGAATTAAAAGAGGCTGGTTTACCAGAAACGGGGAAAATCAAATTATTTGATGGAAGAACTGGAGAAGCATATGACCAGGATGTTTCAGTAGGATATATGTATATTTTGAAACTTCACCACATGGTTGAAGATAAGATTCACATGAGATCAATCGGTCCTTACTCCTTAATTACTCAGCAACCACTTGGTGGTAAGTCTCAAGGTGGTGGGCAAAGATTCGGAGAAATGGAAGTCTGGGCTCTACTTGGTTATGGTAGTGCCTATACCCTTAGAGAAGTTTTGACAATAAAATCAGACGATATCCAAGGTAGATCTTCAGCCTTTGATTCAATAGTGAAAGGTCGCAGGATTAAACATGTTAACTTACCAGCATCTTTTCATGTGATGCTTAATAATCTAAGAGGACTAGCTTTAGATGTTGAGCTAAAAAAAGAGAGAGGATCTGATGAGGAATAAAAATAGATAATCAAAAACATGATAAATAATAGAAATAATCACAACTTCGACACAATAATACTTTCTCTAGCTTCACCAGAGAAGATTTTAGAGTGGTCACATGGAGAAGTAACTAAACCAGAAACAATTAACTACAGAACTCAGAGAAGTGAAAAAGGAGGGCTTTTTGATGAGAAAATCTTTGGTCCGGAAAAAGACTTCGAGTGTTACTGTGGTAAATATCGAGGGATCAGATACAAAGGTATTGTTTGTGAAAAATGTGGAGTTGAAATAACTCGCTCAATTGTTCGAAGAGAAAGGATGGGGCATATCGAATTAGCTTCACCAGTATCACATATTTGGTTTCTAAAAAATATTCCTTCAAGAATGGGAATGATTCTTGACTTGTCTACAAATGATTTGGAAAAGGTAATATATTTTGCCGGATATATTGTCACAAGTGTTAATGAAGAGGAAAGAAGAAGTCTCTTGAAAGAATTAGATGCCGAATACAAAGTTAAATCAAAAGATCTTAAAGATGATAAGTCAAAAGATAAACTCAAAGAAGTATTTAGTGCTGCAAAGAAAGAAGTAAATAGCATTACTCTACACAAGGTTTTGGATGGAGTTGAGTACAATAAATTTTCGATGAAGTATGCAGCAATGTTTGAAGCCGAGACTGGAGCTGAGGCGGTTCATAACATATTTAAAACGTTAGATTTAAATAAGTTAGAAAAAGAAATTGAGGAACAACTAGAAACTTCAACTGCAACCCAAAAACCAAAAATTAACAAACGTTTGAGTCTTGTCCGAGCCATGATTAACTCTGGAGTTAAGCCAGAGTGGATGTTCCTTTCTAGAATTCCTATTATTCCACCAGCTATGAGGCCGATGGTTGCTCTTGATGGTGGAAGACATGCTACTTCTGATGTTAACGACTTATATAGAAGAGTTATAAACAGAAATAACAGATTAAAAAAGTTAATTGAAATTAAAGCTCCTGCTGTTATTTTGAGAAATGAAAAAAGAATTCTCCAAGAGGCTGTAGATGCTTTGATAGATAACTCATCAAAGAAAGGATCTGGTCCATTTTCTGCCACAGGTCAAAGAAGACCTCTTAAATCTCTATCTGATAACCTTAAGGGTAAACAAGGTATTTTTAGACAAAATCTTTTAGGAAAGCGTGTTGATTATTCTGGACGTTCAGTAATCGTTGTTGGACCTACACTAGATCTTGATGAGTGTGGTTTACCTAAACATATGGCACTAGAGTTGTTTAGACCATTTATTATTTCAGAGCTTCTACAAAAAGAATTTGCTTTCAACATTAGAGGGGCTAATAAACTTATCGACGAAGGAGAGCCTGAGGTTTGGGCTATACTTGAAAATGTTATTAAAGATAAATATGTTCTCTTGAACCGAGCTCCAACACTACACAGGCTTGGTATTCAGGCATTTAAACCAGTTTTAATTGAAGGAAATGCTATTCAAGTTCACCCTCTTGTTTGTTCTGCTTTTAATGCAGACTTCGATGGTGACCAAATGGCTGTTCATGTCCCTCTTTCGGAAGAAGCACAGTTTGAAGCAAGAGAAATGATGTCTTCAGCAAAAAACTTATTGAAACCTGGTAGTGGTAAATTTGTTGCTTCAGCTAAGATGCTCGATATCGCTCTAGGTTGTTTTTGGACAACAAAAATAATCGAAGGGGCAAAAGGAGAAGGGAAGTATTTTGAAGATCCAAATAGCGCAATCAATGCTTATGACTTCGGAGCTATTGATTTTAGAGCAAAAATTAAAGTAATGCCTACCGATAGTAAGAAGTATGAAGTATTTAATGGAGAGATGTTCGAAACCTCTGTTGGAAGACTGTTATTTAATAGTATGCTTCCTAGCGATTATCCTTTCGTTAATGAAATAATTACTTCTAAATTGATTCAATCAATTGTTGATGAATTACTCGAAATTAAAGGTGCGGATGCTTTGCCTAAAATTCTAGATAAGATAAAAGATTTTGGTTTCAAATATGTAACTATCTCAGGAATTTCTTGGAGCTTGGACGATATCGTTGTTCCAGAAGGAAAAGATGAATTGATTGAGAAAGGTAAAAAGATGGTTCAAGAGATTCGTTCTCAATACAATGACGGCCTGTTGTCGGAGGAAGAAAGAAGAGACAAGACAATTGATGTTTGGTCAGGTATTAAGGGCGAAGTTGAAAAATTAATTCCAGGATCATTAGATCCAATGGGTTCTGTTTATGACATGGTTAACTCTGGAGCAAGAGGTTCTTTAGGGCAGATTACTCAAATGTCAGGAATGAAAGGTTTGATTAGTGATGCTAAAGGAGAAACTATTGATTTGCCGATTATTTCTTCATACAAAGAGGGGTTGAATCCAATTGAATATTTTATTTCTACTCACGGTTCTAGAAAAGGTCTTGCCGACACCGCTCTACAAACAGCTAAAGCTGGTTATTTAACCAGAAGGCTCTTCGATGTCGCTCAAGACGTTATTGTAAATGAAAGTGATTGTAACACTAAGAAAGGAATTGTTATTACAAATCAAAATCTTGCAGGACTTGAAATTTCTTTATCAAAGAATATTGTTGGTCGATATGCAAACGAAGACATCAAAGACCCTAAGGGTGAAGTTTTGTTTAAAAAAGGACAGCTATTATCAAAAAAAGACGCTGAAGAGATTGAGAAAGCTGGAGTTAATTCTGTTTCTGTCCGCTCTCCTATGAGTTGCGAGTCATTAAGAGGTGTTTGTCAAAAGTGTTATGGTATTGACCTCGGTACTAATAAAGAGATTGAATTAGGTGAAACAGTTGGTACGGTTGCGGCTCAAGCTATTGGTGAGCCAGGAACTCAGTTAACGATGAGAACCTTCCACTCAGGAGGTACTGCGTCTATTGGTGGAGACATTACGACTGGTCTCCCTCGTGTTGAAGAAATTTTTGAAAGAAGAAATCCTAAAACTCCTGCAATTATATCTCATACAGATGGTAAGGTTATTGATATAAAAGAGGGAGCAAAATATGGAGAAAAGATTATTGTTATATTACCTAATATCGAAAGTAAGACGTCTAGTAAAGGACAGGCAGAGATAGAGTACCCTGTTTCTTTTAGACGAATGATTTTGGTTAAGAATGGGGAAGAAGTAGTTAAAGGGCAACTGTTAACAGACGGTTCTGCAAGTCTGAAAGAACTATTCAAATATGCCGGGAAAGAAAAAACTCAAGAATATATCATTAATGAAATTAACCAAATTTATGAACTTCAAGGTGCTTCTATTTCTAGAAAACACATCGAAGTGATTATTAGGCAGATGTTTTCAAGAGTAAAAGTTAAGAATCCCGGTGATTCAAAATTTGCTCTGGGAGATGTGGTTGAAGAAAGAATCTTTATTGAAGAGAGAGAGTCTGTAAAAGAAAAAGGTGGTGAAGAGCCAAAAGCGACTCCAGTTATCGCAGGTATTTCAGATGTCTCAATTACTAGGGAGAGCTTTTTATCAGCTGCTTCATTCCAAAATACAAATAAGGTTTTGATTAGATCTGCGGTTAGAGGTATTAAAGATAGACTTACCGGATTAAAAGAAAATGTTATTGTTGGGCGCTTAATTCCAGCAGGAACAGGATTTCCAGGTAGTACAAAATACAATCAAATAAAAGCTCTCCAAGAAGAGCTTGATGGTACAGATTTTGAAGAAGAGTTTTAGTTCTTTCACAATTATCGAGATATTAATAGTTATTAATCGACAAATAAATCGTGTCGAGCAACGTCTTACGTATAAAAGAAAAATTAAGTATTGTTGATGTGGTAAGTGCCTACATAAAAATTACCAAGGCTGGTAAAAATTTTAAAGGTAGGTGTCCATTTCACAACGAAAAAACTCCTTCTTTTTTTGTATCTCCAGATAGAGATGCGTATTATTGTTTTGGATGCGGAAGAGGTGGAGATATTTTTACTTTTGTGGAGGAATTTGAAGGCCTCGATTTTCTTGGTGCAATGAAAGTTTTAGCAGATAAGGCTGGAGTAGAAATATCTTTCAATGCAGATTCTATGAAAAAAGAAGATAAGGCAACACTTTATGAGATTCTTGAGGAAAGCACTAAGTTTTATGAAGAGTTATTATCAAAAAACAAAGAAGCCCTCAAGTATTTAAAAGAAAGAGGTCTTAGTGACGAAATTATCAAATCTTTTAGATTAGGATTTGCTTTACCAGGTTGGCATAATCTCTTAGAACATCTTAAAACAAAAGGTTTTAAAGAGTCTGATTTAAAAAAAGCGGGGGTAATCGGAGAATCAAAAAGTAAGCTTTACGATTTATTTAGAGAAAGAATTATTTTTCCAATCAATGATTCTGCCGGGAGAGTCGTGGCTTTTACGGGTCGTGTTTTTGGATCAAATGACAGTGATGCCAAATATATAAATAGTCCTGAAACAGAGCTTTATGATAAATCTAAAATCTTATTTGGTTTTGAAAAGGCGAAGTTTGGTATCAGAAAGCATGATTTCTGTATTTTAGTAGAGGGTAATACCGATGTCATAATGGCTCATCAAGCTGGTTATAGAAACACTGTCGCTGTATCTGGAACAAGTCTTACAGACGCTCATTTAGAGGCTATTCGTAGATTAACAACAAAGATAGTTTTTGCTTTTGATTCTGATGGAGCAGGTTTCAAAGCTTCGGGTAGGGGAGCAAAAAAAGCTCTCTTACTGGGCATAGATTTAAAAGTTGCAAACTTACCTCAAGGTAAAGACCCTGCTGATGTCATAAAAGAGGATGTAAATGTATGGAAAGATGCCATAAAGAATTCTAAACATATTGTCGATTATTATTTAAATCTCTATGAACAAAACATACCAGACAAAAGAAAGTACGCCCTAACTGTTAGAGAAGAAGTTTTGCCCTATATTTTGATGATAGAAAATAAAATTGATCAATCTCATTTTATTAAAAAAGTTGCCCAAAGACTCGAAATTGAAGAAGGGGTATTAAAATTAGAGCTTGAAAAAATTGAATTAAATCAAGCAGATATACTCACTAGCGAATCTTTAGAAGAAAAAGAGCGTGAAAAAGAAAAGACTCGATTAGATGAGGTCAAAAAGAGGATAACAGGAATATTGGTATGGAAATTGGGTGTAAAAGATAATGATTTTGTTGATAGATATAAAAAGAAACTAAAAGATATTATTGAGTCTGACATCACAGAAGAATATTCCGACAAAGAAAAAAATAATCTAGCCACTTTGGCTGAATTTTCTTTTGAAGGTTCGGATAATATCGAAAAAGAAATGGATGAATTGGTTTTAAATTTTGAAGAAGATTTTTTGAAAGAAAAATTACTAGGCATTATGAATAATATAAAGAAATCAGAAAAGGATAGTAATAACGAATTAGAAGAGTATTTGTCACTCTATCAAAAAATTTCAAAAAGATTAGAAGATATTAAAAAACAAAGGTCGTAGTAATTTAAGTTATATGGCAATAAAAAAAACAGCCAAAAAAATAAATAAAAAAGCTAAGGTACAAAATAAAAGTGCTAAAGCAAAAAAAACCTCTCCTAAGAAGAGAGTTATTAAAGGTGCGAAGAAAACAAATAAGAGCTCTAAAAAAATAAAAACATCGAGAGCCAGCCTCGCTAAAGACAGCAAGTCTGGGCGGGCCAAAAAAACTAAGACAAAAAAAGTATCGAAAACTAAGAAGCCAATAAAAAAGAAGGTCTCAAAACCTAAAAAAACCTCTAAGCCTAAAAAAGTTGTTAAAAAAAATCTTAGTGAAAGAGCTAAGAATATGGCAAAAGAGCAACAGAAGAAGCTTAAGAAACTTGTTTTAAAAGGTAGAGAGAGAGGGTTTGTCACTTATGATGAAATCTTAAGAGAATTCCCAACCATAGAAGAAGATGTAGTTTTCTTAGATCAGCTTTACGAGGAATTTGACGGACTTGGTATAGATGTCCTTGAAGGAGGTGGTTTGCTTGATATTACTGAATCATCTAAAAGCGATAACTTTTTATTGGGTCACGATGCAACTTCGTACGATTCTATCCAGATGTATCTAAAGGAAATTGGGCAATTTGATTTAATTTCGGCAGAGCAAGAAAAAGTTTTAGCGAGAAGAATTGAAGCAGGAGAAGAAGAAGCAAAAAATCTCTTGGCGCGAGTAAACCTTAGGCTCGTTGTTTCTATCGCTAAAAAATATGCGGGGAGAAGTCCAAATTTAACTCTTTTAGACCTAATTCAAGAAGGTAATATTGGATTATTTAGGGCAGTTGAAAAATTTGACTGGACTAAGGGATACAAATTCTCTACCTATGCGACTTGGTGGATTCGACAAGCAATAACACGTGCTTTAGCCGATCAGTCTAGAACTATTCGTATTCCAGTACATATGGTTGAAACAATTGCTAAGTATAAAAGAATTTATAGAAGAATGACTCAAGATTTAGGACGAGAGCCAATGCCAGAAGAAATTGCTACAGAAATGGGGTTGGATGTTAAAAAGATTCACTCTATTGAGAAAATTGATCAGTCAACACTGTCATTAGAAACTCCTGTTGGAGATGAGGATGATGGAAGATCTACTTTAGGAGATTTTATTGCAGATGATAGAGTATCATCTCCAGATCACGATACTTCAAGAAGAATTCTTGGAGAACAGATTAGAGAAATTTTAAATGAACTTACTCCGAAAGAAAGAAAGATTCTTGAAATGAGGAATGGACTTGATGACGGTATAAATCACACCCTTGAAGAGGTTGGAAAAGAATTCGGTGTCACTAGAGAACGTATTAGGCAAATTGAAGCTAAGGCTTTGGAGAAGATAAGACAACATGAAAAAGCCAAAAGGCTCGAAAACTTCTAATTATAAATAAAAAATAATAACAAGAAAGAAGACTCACTGTATAGCAGACGAGTCTTTTTTCTTGTTATAATGATTACTTAATGAAGAAGAAAAAATATCCAATAGAATATTGGAGCTATTCATCTCTGATTTCTTATCTTAGGAATCCTTTAACTTGGCACAAAAGATATGTTGAGGGTGTTTATGATATTCCCAGTGGCCCAGCTTCTGCTGTTGGTAGGGCAGGACATGTAGCCCTTCAACATTTTTACAGTGGTCTCTCAAAAAAAGCGGCTATTGATTTGGGTTTTGAATATTTAAAAAATATACCTGATTTTGAAATAGATTTTGGTAAAACTCATACAAAAAAAGGTAAGCTTGAAAAAAGGAAGAAAATGGAGAAGGAATATGAACAGGCTATTAATTTTTATTTGGAAAAACCCCCACGACATAAAGTACTAGAAACAGAATTTAAGGCTTTGAGTTTTATACCAGGTATTCCTATTCCCATAAAAGCTATCTCGGATTTGGTAGTTGATTCTCGTATTGATAAAAATGCTGTTGATATTATAGATCATAAATTTGTTGCTTCCTTTGGTAAAAAAGAAACAGACAACCCTCTTTTTATGCTTCAGGCTTTATTTAATTACTACACCGTTCTATCTGAATTCAAAAGACCGGTTAGGAGATTTATTGTAATTGAATGTAAAAAGACCAAAAATAGAGATGGTAAATCGCAGTTGAGAAAACATTATATTGATTTCAAGGAGCATCAAGAAGAATTTCAGTTTTTCCATACTTTGATAAAAGATGCTACTGAAGATCTATTAACCAGAGAAAAGTTTTTACCAAATCCAACAGATATGTTTGACGGTAAAAATTCTTTAGAAATATATCGTCAGAATCTAGTTGATAGATAAAAAAACAGCTCATGGAAATGAGCTGTTTTTTGGCGCTGATTTAAAGAAGTTACTCTTGAACCTCGTCTTCAGTCGTTGTTGTACCAGTATTATCTGTACCCGCTTCAAGTTGTAATAGTTGTTGTACAAGACCATCCATTTGGTTGAAAGGTAGGAATCCAGGAACAGTTATTAATTCTCCAGATTTAGTTGAAACTATAAAGTGAGGAGTTCCTCTTGCCCCTGCTCTCCTGGCACCGTCCGCGTCTTCTTCAACATTAGGTCTTGTTCTACCACTATCTAGACAAGTTTCAAATTGAGCTCTATCAAGTCCAATTTCTTCCGCTACTTCAGGTAGTCTATCTAAGTCTAAACCATTATTTGAAGGAGTAATCTCAAATATTTTATTTGTATAATCCCAGAAAGCAGTATTCCCCCCTAATTCAGCTGCACACTCAGTAGCCTCAGCTTCTCTAACTGCCTTTGGATGAATTGTTGTTATTGGAAAATGTCTATAAACCCAAGCAACTTCTCCAGTTTTTCCGTATTTGTCTATAATCTGATTCATTACATCGTGAGCATCTTTACAAAATGGACACTCTAAATCTGAGTATTCTACAAAAATAATAGGGGCATCTGGATTGCCTACTATATGATCCTTATCTGTAATTGGATCTAGATTTACTTCCTCTGAACCCGTCCCATCTCCATTTGGAACACTGGCACTATCGTTCTTACTGTTCAAAAAAACAGCTCCCGCTATAAGTACACCTGCGACAACAATCGCTAAAGGAACCATTAAATTACTTTTATTTTCCATATTATCTTAAATGTTTATTTAATAAGTAAAGTTATTTTATCACAAAAAAGTTTTGAGAACTAAATATTGACAAGTAGGGTGAATCTCTGCTTGATGATCCTTGTTTTGTAGGCTATAATCAGCCTTATGATTTGGTTGTATTCAATATCAAGCGTCTTATTAGTGAGCCTCTTCTCATTGATCGGTGCTATTACTATTTTGATGTCCGAAAAGAAGATAAAGGGCCTTATTTTTGCTCTTGTCGCCCTCTCTGTCGGAGCTCTTTTTGGAGATGTCTTTATTCATATTATTCCTGAACTTTATGAAGAATCTTTTAACCCAGATTCTATCTCTCTGCTTATAATTTTGGGAATAGTTATTTTTTTTGTTTTAGAAAAGTTTTTACATTGGCAACACAGCCATCCTTGTGAAGAGCCTCATTGCGAGCACCATCAAATAGAGCCGGTAGGCAAGATGGTTTTGATTAGCGACGGACTACACAATTTTATAGATGGAATTATTATTGGAGCTAGTTACTTAATTAGTCTTCCTGTTGGTATTGCTACGACTATCGCTGTTATTTTGCACGAGATTCCGCAAGAGCTTGGTAATTTTGGGGTGCTCCTACATTCTGGTTACAGTAAAGGCAAAGCACTTTTTTATAACTTTCTCTCAGCCCTAACCGCTTTTGTCGGAGTTTTAATACCTCTTACTTTTGGTGGCGGAGAGGAGTTGGCTAATTTTATTCTGCCAATTGCTGCTGGTGGATTTATCTATATTGCTGGGTCAGACTTAATTCCAGAACTTCATGATGGTAAAAGAGATGTAACTAAAGCTTCAACCCAACTTCTTTTCATAATTATCGGAGTGGCCTTGATGTTTGCTCTGACTCTTTTTGAGTAATGAATATCTTAGATTCAATCGTACTAGGACTTGTTCAGGGGCTAACAGAATTTATTCCAGTATCTTCATCTGGCCATTTAATTTTGGTTCGAGATATTTTGGGTATAAATGGCACAAACGATCTGGCTTTTGATGCTGTTCTCCACCTTGCTACTGCCTTAGCTATTTTTGTATTTTTCAAAAAAGATATTTTCAATCTAATCAAAATCTTCCTCACAACCTATATTCCAATTCGCGCGAATTGGAATATGAGTGTAGGTGTAAATAATGTTGGCCAAATAAATAAAGGGTATCTAAACGCTCTTATTTTAGGAACTATACCCGCTGTGTTGGTTGGCCTATTTTTAGAAAGCTTTATTGAGAGCTCTTTGAGACATACAAATGTAGTTGTCGGTTCTCTTGTTATTGGCTCTCTGGTATTCCTTCTAGCCGAATACATTCACATCAAATATACCAAGGTCGGGCCTTGTAAAGAAGTGGATGAGAAGAGGGGATTTGTAGCTGGGTTGTTTCAGACTCTAGCCCTGATACCTGGGGTTTCGCGTTCAGGAATTACTATATCTGGAGGATTTTTTATGGGATTTTCTCGTGTTGAGGCCGTCAGATTTGCTTTTTTACTAGGATTTCCGGTAATACTCGGTTCGGGGCTAAAAAAGCTCTTAGACCTCTATAAAATTGGCTTTTCGGGGGATATTGGGCTAAATCTAGTAATCGGCTCTATAGTGGCCTTTTTGAGCGGATTATGGGCTATAAAATGGCTAATTAGGTATCTTGGAGAGCATAAATTAACCGCTTTTGTCTGGTATAGACTAATTTTAGCTATTTTGGTTTTGATATTGTTTTAAAAAATGGATTTTTCAATTTTCTAAATTGAATTCCCTTAATACATTCTCTATCTCGTCTATGTAAACCCTGGATTGATTTTCAGGTATAAATATTTTATTTCTATTCATTGGACTAGACTCAACGACGACATAATATATAGCAGAGACCATATCTACTTCCTCCTCTTCATCTAAAAGGTTAGCATACTCTTTTGAAGCCCTTGAATCATATTTAATGAGGGATAATTTGAGTGCCTGTTTTAAATCAATATTTTTATTTTCTTCTCTAACAGATAAATATAGCTTGACGATACTTTTTGCTGTACCTCTTGCTAACGCTCTATTTCCAAATGTTGAAAATTTATCCAAAAAACCCATAGTGTGGATATTATTATATATTAAAAAGGCAAGGTGTGAGTAATACCACTATCTCGTTTTTTCTCCCAGTGCGAAGTATCTAATTCAATTTTTTCAGGCTTATTAGTATATCGGTCTGTGTACTTAACATAACCGTTTTTTAGGGCAAATTCATAAATATCTTTAGTGACTTTCACATCTTGAATACAGTATTCTCGAACCTTTTCAACTTCTCCATTCCTCCACCATTTAATAGCCTCAAGCCCGTTAGAGCTTTTACCAACTCCGAGAGTTGTTTGAGCGATATTATCTAAAGGTATTAATCTTCCGAGACTATTTTTGATTTCCTTTAATATATCTAGGCTTTTAATTTTATTTAAATCTCCAGGATAATATTTATTTAAAAGAGGAATGTCAAAGTGATCAGAATTAAAACCAATAAGCATATCGGCTTTTTCTAAAATTGGCCAAAGAGAGGGGAGTTCATCTACTGTAAAACTGTAAAAATCATCAGTTAATGAATCGTGGATTGCCATTATAGATATATCTAAAGCACTTGGCTCTCTAGAACCAACCTCTCTGAACTCATTAGAAGTTTCAATGTCAAAAACAATTTTTCTCATTATCTAGTGATTAGTGGTTAGTGATTAGGGTATAGGGTTAAGACCTTACGAATTCTGGGATATCATCGAGAGATAACTCTTTTTCTTCACCGCTTTCTAACTTTTTAACTTTATAAACTTTAGAACTCATTTCTTCTTCTCCAAGTACAAGTACATAAGGAATATCTTTTTTATCGGCTATTCCGATTTGGTCTCCAATTTTCTTGTCTCCAATATTAATTTCTACATTAAGCCCTTTTTCTCGAAGCACTTCTGCTAACTCTTCTGCCTTTTCAATATAAATTTCCTCAATGGTGGCAATAAATAAGTCGGCGGATGATTTGTATTTAGGTGCCAAGTCTCTTGATTTTAGAAAATCTAAAAGAGTGACATCTCCCATACCAAAACCAATGGCTGGGATATTTTCATTTTCAAATAATTTAGTCAGCCCGTCATAACGACCGCCACCAAACATAGAGCGATTATTTTCCGGGTTCGTGTCATAGACTTCAAAAACCATGCCGTTGTAGTAATCAAAACCACGGACAATCGAGATGTCTGCTTTGATGTTCTCTACTCCCATTTTATTTAAAGAATCTATGAGAGGTTTTATGTATTCGCTATTTACTGATTCTTCTAAGAGTCTTTCAAGTTCAGAAATTTTCTCATTTGACCCCAGAATTTCTAAAGCTTTTTCTTTATATTCCTTATCTTCCATTTTGGCTTTCTTGTCTAAAAGCTTACTTAAATTATTCTTACCTTCGTCATCTAGACCCAATTTTTCATAAATTTCATTTAGAAGTTTTCTATTACTTACTCTAATCTCAAAATCAGAATCTTTGGCACCAAAAGCCTTGAGAATTTTTGAGGAAACAAGAAGAATCTCGACATCAGCGTTGACGCCTTCTTCTCCAAAAATATCTACATTTAGTTGATAGTGTTCTCTAAGGCGACCTTTTTGAGGTCTTTCGTATCTAAATAAATTAGGGATTGAATACCATCTTAGTGGAAAAGCAAGGTCTCGTCTTTTACCCGCTACCATTCGCGCGACAGTTGGTGTCATCTCTGGTCTTAATGTAACCTCTCTGTCACCCCTGTCTGTAAAGGTATATGTTTGTTCATTAACTATCTCTTTGCCAGATTTGGCTTTATATAATTCGGCTGGTTCAAGTGGGGAAGCATCATATTCTACATAACCAAAAGACTCCACGACTTCTCGTAGTTTATTAAACATCCATTTTTGGACATATTTGTCCTCAGGATAGAAGTCTCTGACCCCTTTGTATGGATTTGTGTCTAAGTTTGCCATGTTTAAAAGTATAATAGATTCTCTTTGAAGTATAAAGAGAAAAGAAAACACCCGTCCTGGCGTGTTTTCCAGAACGGGTTTAAGGACTCCCTAGCCAGGCCTTGAGAGTTGGGATGATGACCCTTGAAAAAAGACGGAACTCCCTATCCCATGCGACGAATACCCCAAGAGACACTGAGGCCGTCAACAGAAGGAGAAGGGGAATCATAGGACGGGCCCACTTATTAGGAGCCTTCCTCCACTCCCACACAAGGGCCGTCGAGCCAGCTAATATGATGAGTATCGAAAACGGGCCTGGGGTATAGAAGCCCAGTAGAAAGAAGGAGGCGAACATTAGGCCAACCACAACGGAGGCCAAAATTATCGTCGATGTTTCGTGGCCCAATCCAGAAAAATGTGTTGTCTGACCCATCTTTTGTCCTTGGTTAGTTAGTAAGAGCAATTCTAATTTAAAACATTACAACAAAAATAGATTTTTTCAAGTAAGGAAAAAGCCTCGCGCCCGTTGGGCGCGAGGCAAGATCTCGATTCATTTAGATGGCCACCCTCTCTATATAGTTTGGGCGCCTGATTTGGTCGATGGGCTTGGTGGGCAGTCCCTCTAAAAGAGGGTCCCCGTCCCGAAGAATTACCTTTTCACAGACAAGGTGTGGGTGAACCCATACCCAGACTTCTCTCTCTTGTCCATTTGGTAAAGAGAGGACTCCGTGTCTGGAGTGGTAACCTTGCATGGAGAGGGCTCTTGCTGCCATTTCTCCAGAAAAGAATGGCCCCAACTTTTCTACGGTAACTCCACCGCAGAAAACCAAAATATAGCTATCTTGTTTAGCCAATTTTACCTCCCGTTCGTGTACAAAACAAATTACTTTATAGCTTGAAAAATAATCTGAGTCAAGTATAACTATATGGATGGATGGAAAAACTATAAAAATTTATAAAGAAAGAGGGGAGACTCCACTTGAAAGATTAGACAGGTTGAGAGAAGAAAAGCCCGAACATGCTCACAAGAAGCTATCTTATGCCGGGCGATTAGACCCTATGGCAGAAGGCGTTATGCTCGTCTTAGTTGGAGACGCCAATAAAGAAAGAGAGAGGTACCTAAAATACTCAAAAGAATACACTTTTGAGATACTTTTTGGTTTTGAAACAGACACTTATGATCTTCTTGGTCTTATAAATCATTTTTGGATTCCAAATTTATCTAAAGAAATAACAATAAAAGAATTGCAAAATGTTCTAGAAAAATTTAAGGGAGAGATTAATCAAGAATATCCACCATATTCATCAAAGACAGTTAAAGGCAAACCTCTTTTTGAGTGGGCCAGAGAAGGTAAGTTAGATAAAATAAAAATTCCAAAACACGAAGTGGTTGTTCACGAAATAAAAATTTTAAAAGAGAGGAAAATAAGTAAATCAGATTTAAGGCGAGAAATCATTACTCGTATTATGCAGGTTAAAGGAGACTTTCGACAAAAAGAGATCGCGGACAAATGGGACCAAGCACTAAAGAAAACCGAGCATGAGGACTTTCAAATTTTTAAGATAAACATTTTTGTTTCAAGTGGTACTTATATCCGAGTCCTTTGTAATGACATTGGAAAAGAGTTTGGTGTCTCGGCTCTAGCTTTCAATATAAAAAGAGATGATGTCAGAACTAATTAAGTGTCCAAATGATTGCGTTAAGGATTGTGGCAAAGGTGGTCCAAATCGCATAAGGGTAGAGAGCGATAGCTCCCCATCTGGAAACAGGCCTTACTAAGTAAATTAAGATATAGACAGAGAGGGCGAGCATTCCTGCCACAAAAATCGCTAGGAAAATTTCTTGGTTAGCAAAGAAAACAAAACTCCAAAAGAGATTTAAGATTAAGTTAAGCGCAAACCATCTTTTTATGTGAATAAATTTAAATTGATCAATATTTCTTTTAGATAAAATTAATATCATCGAGAAAGTAAGGAGGATATAAATTATAGTCCAAACCAAACCAATAAATGCTCCTGGTGGAGTCCATAGAGGTATATTCAAAGTCTCGTACCATCCTCCCATACCCATATTTGTAAAATAACTTCCAAGAGAGGCAACAATAAAAACCATGAGGGCTATTAAAATTTTATTTTTTATATTCATATATTTAATTGTAGATGATAGGCAGAAAAAATAAAAATCAGTTAGAATAAAAGGTATAAATGGTAAATAGTTTAGAGAAAGATTTTAAAAACGCTTATGAAGAATGGTCTCCAAAGATCTTTTCTTTTGTTTTATACAAAATATCTAATAGGGAACGAGCCTTAGACATTACTCAAGATGTTTTTATAAAATCTTGGGATTATTTAAGAAAGGGGAATCAAATAGATAACTTTCAGGCTTTTTTGTATAGAACAGCCAGTAATATAGTTATCGATGAATATAGGAAAAGGGCCCGTAGAAAAGAAGTCTCTCTTGATAAAATGACTGAGGAGGGTTACCAGATCAAAGATAGTAGTTATGAAGATGTGAGTAATAAAACAGAGGTCTCAAACGTCTTAAAGACCATAGACAAACTACCAGAAATGTATAGAGAGGCCATCACCTACAGAATTGTGGAGGAAATGTCTATAAAAGAAATTGCCAAAATTCTAGAAGAAAAGCCGACAAATATTTCAGTTCGTGTGCACCGTGGAATTAATATGCTAAAAGCAATTTTAGAAAAAAAAGATGAAGAATGAAAAATATCAAAAATTTATAAATAGAATAAGAAGAGATAAAGAGAGTCTCCAAAATCTTTCTAATACCGAAAAAGAAAATCTTTCAAAAAATATTTTTGAGTATATGATCAAAAATCCTATTGAGAAAAAAGCTACTCCTATCAAGAATGATTTAAATAAAAAATATAATTCTTTTAAATTTAGTCTTTTCATAAGATTTGCTACTCCCGCTTTCGTGATCGTAATCTTATTTGGCGGTATCGGAGTCTCCGCAGCAGCAGAGGATGCTTTGCCTGGAGACTTTTTGTACTCAATAAAAATAGGTTTTAATGAGAAGGTTAGGGGAGTTGTTGCTTTTAGTAACAAGGAAAAAGAATCTTGGAAACTCCGTCAGGTTGAGAGAAGATTTGAAGAAATTGAAACACTCGCAGACAAAGGTGAGATCAATAAAGAAAAAAAGGAGATAATTGAAAAAACTTTAAATAGACAGGTTCAAGCTATAAGCATAGTAGCTCAGAAATTTGAAGAAAATGGGAGAGAGGACGATGCTAATAATGTTTACTCAAAACTTGGAGAAATAATAGAAAATAATGATCAATATCTCGATAAAAAAGTAGCGATGCTCACAGAAAAAGCCTTTCCCACTTCCTTAGCTTATTCGGAAGATTCTATTGAAGAGCTGGGGACGGGTGATGGTGTAGAAGCCTCCACAATGATGATGGCAGTTGATGTAGATAAACCAGAAAGTTCTATTGAGGAGAGACCAGATGAGGTTGTTGAAACAAAAACGATTTCTAGATATCGAGATAATCTAACCCCTGCAAATTCCGAAGGTATAAATTTAGAAAACCAAGAAAAAATTATAGCCAAATCAAAAATAGTGGAAATTACAAACAGGATTAAAACTATTAGAAGAACGGTTAATAAACCTGAACCGGAAGATATTTGGGAAAATATTGAAAACTTAGAGAAAGAAATATTAACAAGTTTCAGGTTAAATGACTTTAAGAAAAGTTTAGAGATATATAAAAAAATAGATCAGATGATAAAGGATTTTGTAAATTTAGAGAACTCTGAAAAAACAGAAGTAGAAATTGAAAATTAAATTAAAACAAAGATGGTGTGGATTTCTTACTATGACCATCTAATAACCTGGTATAATTAAAAAACAGGCTTTCAAAAGCCTTTATTATTAGACAACTAAAATAATATGCACAAATTAGCATTTATATTGCTTGTTGTCGGTGGTCTTAACTGGCTTCTAGTTGGTGTTCTTGGTTGGGACATCGGCGAAATCTTTGGAGGTCAAGGGGCTATTATCTCAAGAATTGTTTATATTCTTGTAGGTCTGTCAGCTATCGTAGAATTATTTGGTCACAAAAACACTTGTAAAGAGTGTGTTGGTGGCAAAATGTCTTCAGATAGTGGTATGGGCAACCAAATGTAATAACCACTTATTACACTTACAAAAAACTCCGCCTTGGCGGAGTTTTTTGTTTAATGCAAAACCGCCCCGTGTAAACACGGGGCGGTTTTGACTGTTAAGTTAGGCTAGGCTAACTCTTACAGCTGATGGTCCTTTTGGACCGTTTTCTACTTCAAAACTGACCTCTTGACCTTCTTTCAAAGAATCGAAATCTGCGTTCTGAAGCTCTTTTGAGTGGAAGAAAAGATCCTTTTCCTGACCTTCGACTTTGATAAAGCCGTAGCCTTTGTCCATCAATCGAGCGATTGTTCCTGTTTGCATTTAAGTAAAAGAAACTAGGTTAATAATGCCTCAAACTCTCACTTCTCGGGCTGACCTAATCTCCCTTACGTAGTAATTTGAATCGTTGC
>Ga0210057_1001454_pt1 | contig 35917 bp, 35 predicted proteins | sample CryGeyCG2114_010_2_FD_183968 | JGI IMG/M metagenome (GOLD analysis project Ga0210057, IMG submission 183968) | Groundwater microbial communities from aquifer - Crystal Geyser CG10_big_fil_rev_8/21/14_0.10 (SPAdes) (version 2) | ecosystem: Environmental > Aquatic > Deep subsurface > Groundwater ... | reverse complement strand
TTATTTTATGTACCCTTCTTTTTTAAGAATTTGAATTTTAGAAATCATACCATCTCTGTATCCACCAATTTTTCCATCTGAACGAATGACTCTATGGCATGGTACTTGAGGATCTTTGTTTTTATTTTAAATATTACCGATGGCTCGAAAGGCTTTCGGCTTCTCTACTCTCGTGGCCAATTCTTTATATGTCAGAACTTTGCTTTTTGGTATCTTTTTTACCACAGCGTAAATATTTTCTTTGAATGACATTTCTATAATTATATATAAAAAAGCTCATCCCGAGGGAGAGCTTTTTGAGGGGGCGGGTCAGATTATCTGACCCAGAAACTGTTGTCATTATAGCTGGGCTATAATGACGGAAAGAACAATGTGGTAAAGGTGGAGTGTTTTGTGGGAGTCTGCGATAATGCAGACTTCGCTAACTCTGTATCCTCAACTCACATTTATATACTACATCATCATTATTTTTTGCGCAAGTCTATAATTCGTCTACTGTGGATAACTCAAGATTCTTGATTACACCCTTATTATCCGTTATTCTTCTTTAACGGCCCTATCGTCTATCGGCTAGGACACAGCCTTCTCAAGGCTGGAAGCGGAGTTCGATTCTCCGTAGGGTCACAAATTGAAACTTGGTCGGAAGTGAGCGCAAAATCTGGGCGCGCCGAAGGCGCGCTGTATGGCGAGGGTATGAAATCCGTCTTGCGGGCGCGGGCGAATTCGGAGGGCGGGCAAAATGAGATCGAGATAGTTTTGTCTTTCAGCGCGGGGTTCGTTCCAAAAGAACGAAGAAAATCTCGCATCTCGTGGAGATTTTCACTGGTTGCCAGAAACCCCGCGCGTTTTGAATCCAAAATCCATTTCCGCAGGGGTTCGACCCAATTCTTTCTTTCGTCTCGGGCAGATGAAGATTTTGCTTGAAGCGAGCTTTTTTGACGCATGAGCGCGTCCTTTTTCGTCAGATATATGTCGCGCTCAATATCGTGGTTTAGGTACAAATCCACGAGTGCGTCGAGCTTCGCTTCAAGCGTTTTCAAATCTTCCTTCATCTGTCCGAGACGATTTCCCGAAGCGTGGATTTCGTCATGCTCAAAAACTTCAACTTTTTTGAGCATATAATTTGCCCACGCTTCGGGAAGCGACACTGATTGAAGCTGTTCCTTAACTTGGAGAGCGAGTGCATCTTCCATTAAATATCTCTGGCCACAATTTCCTTTCTTTTTCGTGCACCGATAATAACGATACCGACCGCCCATTTTTCCAGTACACCATTGAGCAGTTATCATCGAGCCACATTCCCCACAACGAAAAAGTCCGGTGAAAGGAAAATTGTGAGATATTTTGCTATGCCTTGGATGCGCTCGCACGAGAAGTTGTTTCTGCACAGCTTCAAACAGTGTCGGAGAAAGAATTGGCGCAAAGCTTCCGGGAAAATACTCCTCGCGATGTTTGGTAAATCCGAGATACGCACGATTCGTTAAAATCCTTTTCACGGAAGCTTTGCCAAGTGGCGTTCCGGACTTTTGAGCAACACCGTGGTCAGCCAAAAATTGCGCGAGTGTTATGAGGGTATGTGTTCCTTTTACATATTCACTAAACGCGCGCACGATAATTTTAGATTTCACTGGATCAGGTTCAATATTGCGCGTGGTTGGATTGTTCACATACCCGAATGGAGCGCGAGTCAGCCATTCTCCTCGTCGCAATTTTTGGCGCATACCACGCTCGACATTTTGTTTCAAATTGTCGGAATAATATTTGCTCTGTCCGAACGCCACCTGCAACATAAAGAGCCCCTGCGGGGTGGGTTCAAACCAAAATGTCGGAAAACGCAAAGAGACGATTTTAGAAGTGTCTACGGCGTAGATGATGCGACCTCCGTCAATACTATTTCTCGCGAGACGATCAGGGTGCCACGCAAGAATGCCTACACCATCCATTTTCTCTATACGCATCATCATTTCGCCGAACACTTCTCGTCCAGGACTCTTTGCGCTTTTCGACTCTTGAAATTCCTCAAGAATTTCAAGATTTTCTCTGCTCGCAAATTCACGAAGTTCCACAAGTTGAGCCGGAATACTCATCACTTGCTTATCGTCGTCTTCGGTGCTCTTGCGAGCATAGAGAAAATATTTTGGTTTGGTCATAAATAGATTTTGGATTCAAAAAAGGAAACTATTAAGATCTCATTTCTTGCTTTCCGCCCGCCCTCCGAATTCGCCCGCGCCCGCAAGACGGATTTCATACCCTCGCCATACAGCGCGCCTTCGGCGCGCCCAGATTTTGCGCTCACTTCCGACCAAGTTTCAATTTGTGATCTAATCATATCCTTTGCGCGAACCTTTTTCCAACAAAACTCTGACTAATCGCACGCTCCGCGTGCGTGGTGGCTTTAGACCAATGCGTACGCTCCGATTGCGTGATGACCCTCACAATCCGACCAGCGCCTCGTGGACTCGGCGCTCCGCCCTCGCCTCGTTCCGCCTTTCCATGCTTTTTCTTTTTCGCGGGGGGATTTTTTAAAATTGAATGGGCGGAAACGGGGCGAGGGTTGCACAATTTCTTGTACTGGTATAATATACACCATATATGTTGTACGGGCAATGTAATTGTGCAACACTTAATCAACACTTCAAGCATGGAGACAAAAAAGGACAGATTTAAGCGACTTGCGTCGCACCGCACAAATGAGGTGCTCTATCGCCTCAAGGTTTTGACTAATTGTTCCAATCGTCAGCTTTACGAATATGATGAGAAAGATGTGGATAAGATTTTTTCAGAGATTGAGAAGAAATTAAAAGAAGCAAAGGCAAAGTTCCATTTTTCGAAACGCGGTGAGAAATTTCATCTATAATTTTATGAATAATAATTCAAACAACTTAACTCGCGGAGAAAAAATATTGCTTTTCTTGTATGAATTCGGTCAAGGTAAAAAAACTCGCGTAAGATACGAGGATATTGTTATTGGCGTTTTTAAGAAATTTCCTACGGATTTTCATCTGAAAGGCTATCCAGAATATCCAGACTCGGGGGATTTAATACACAAGCCACTTTACGATTTTAAAAAGAAGGGTTATGTAAACGCGGAAAACAAAGTTTTTTCACTTACGGATAGAGGAATTGAATTTGCCGAGCAGTTGAGCAAGAAAGATAGGGGGAGTTCGGTAGGAGTAGGAGATCGTCTTTCGCGTAGTACCGAGACGGAATTTGCCCGCGTAAAAGGATCGGAAGGCTTTGCACTTTTTGTCGAGAGTAAGAAAGAATCGCTTTCAGACAATGATTTCTACAACTATCTTGGAGTTACCGTTCGCACGCAGAAGAACGCTTTTATCGGGCGATTAAATACAATGGAGGCCGTAGTCGATGAGTTGAAAAAAAGGGATGGCGACCCTCTTTCTTCAAAAATAGTCGCCTATCACGATTACATGATGGGAAGGTACAAAAATATCGTTGACTTCTTCATTCAAAACTAGTTATGGCAAAGAAAATAATCACAATCGATGAGATACCGAACGAGATTCACGACAACGCACTCGATCTGATCGGAAATGAATTTAAATTCGATCACGCAAAAGGAATGGCCGAGTGGTTAAAGAACGCCGTCGACGCATATCGTCGAAATGACGTAAAACAAGAAGATCAGCATGTGGTTTTTCGTTTTACCGATCAAGGGGTCGTCCATCCGACGATCGAGTGTGTTGATTTTATGGGAATGTCTGGGTTGGATATCGAGAAGGCGCTCAAGATTTGGTTTGATCCAGAAGCGGCAAAAAGAGGTACGGGTAAAAAAGTCTATGGCGGTCACGGAAACGGAGGCAAATTCTATATGCGTCAGATGTTCAAAGAATCCCGCTTCATAACATATAAAGACGGCGTATTGAATATATTTGGTTTTAGTGAAGGGAAAAAATATGGATATGCCAAAGGATACAAGGAAAGGAAAATGAAGCCGAAAGAAGCTCTTGAATTCGCCGAGATAGAAGCTCTACCCGTCCCTGAAGAGGTTAAGAAAAAGATTCTTGATGGCGAATGCGGTTTTACAGTGGTACAAGGAATCGGACCCGAGGGGATTAAGTCCAAATTCAGAATAGCGCGAGAGATTGATCGATTCAAAAATCATCCTCAATCAAGACGAATACTCGAGCGATGTAGCGTTTCAATCGTATATAACGATCATTCGTGGAACGCGCTCTTGCGACCCGACGAACTTGAGACGTTGGAAAGTTTCAAAGAGCCGAGGATCATTTATATTCCCGAAGAATTGATCGTCCGTTCCAGTTCCGAAATGATAAAAGTATCGATGGCAAATGAAAAATACCCCGCGGGGAAACTGATATTAAAAACTTCTTCCGAAGCTTTGGCGCGCGGAAGTAAACTCGGAGAATTAAATCGAATAGATATATTGGGAGAAATAGGTGTTCTCGCCTCTTATCAACTCACCGAACTGGGTGTGACCAGTTTCCCCGATGCCGCGTTTATTTATGGAGAATTTGCACCTGCACATGACGGAGAAGCGTCAATTCTTGAAGACCCCAAGAATGATTGTGTTTCAAATGACCGTGTCCATTTGGTTAGGAACGACACGTCGCGCGCCCTACTTGAATGGATTGCGGGAGAAATTGATAAGCTTGCAGGAGAGATAACGGCACTTAAACGTGAGAAAGAAAAAGCAAATCAAAAGGAAATTACGTCAAAATTCAATGACGTTCTAAATGAATGGAAGAACAAGCACATGAGAAAGATCATGTCTGATTTGTTTTCGGGCGGCGATGGCGGCGGTGGAAATGGCGGCGGTGGCGGAAAGGTTGGAACGGAAGTCACTGTTCCCCCCAACGGCTTTGATTTCAAATATCCACAATCCGAAATTGAGGTTAATACTCCCGCACGAACGACATTAAAAATATCAGTTCCCGAAGCATTACCTGTCGGAGCAACGGTTTTTCTAAAATCAACATCAGAAAAAATCTCCATTGAGACTGATAAATATTCAATCAAATCCGATTACCTCAAGGCGACACCAGAGGGACGGGACGTTGCTTTTATCGATGTCGACATCGTTGGAAGTGAAGTCAACGCCGAGGCAACGATCATTGCAACCGCTGGAAAACTTACGGCTTCAACGCGAATAAAAGTTATTGAGCAAAAAGAAAACAAATCCGGAAAATCGTTCCCCCAAGTATTACTTTCAAGCCATAATCAAGACCCTCTCGGTATAGCCCCTGAAGGTCGCTTGATTCTTGGGGAACGTGACCCAGTTGTTTATCAACGCCCCCAAGATGTCTCGGCCAATATCTACTGGATTAACACATCAAGTCCTATGGCCTCAAAAATTTACGACAAGTTTTCTTTTGATTCTGTTCAGTGGAGGAATTTCCTATTTGAACGCTATGTCGATATTTTTGTGAAAGAAGCCATACACGAATTGGAAAGAAAAGATTATGAAAACTTTAACGCCGATGCGGTGGATCAAAAAATAGCGGAAGTTATTAGAAGGGTTCATCAAAGCGCAAAGGACGACCTTGATAACTTCTTGTTTGATGAAAGTTACGTTGTCCAAAACGATGAATGATGAACTCACATCTCCACGACGAAAAGAAAACCGAGATCAACAAGACGAGAGTAGAAAACGTCGGGTTTTCAAAGCGCGTCATTGATTCTTTCCGTAAGAACAATATTCGAACCATTGGCGGCGTATTGGCACGCACGAAAAGTGAGTTACAAAGCTTGCTCGGTATTAGGGCCAACGACGCAGAAGAAATTTTACGAAAGATCAATGATATTTCGGAAACATTAATTCTCACAACACACGAGCCGATAAAAGAGGTTGGGGCGAGTGAACATAATGAGGTTGTAAACAAAGATATTTTTTTGAAAACCCTGCAATCCGAGGACGAAGACGATATCGTACGGACTCTTGCCGAAGGACTCGGATTTACTAAAAAAGAGATGGTAAGCTCGTCTCGTAAACAAGAGGTTGTCCGTGTGCGCGATTCAGTCGCTTTTTTATTGCGAGAATATGGTGATATGTCCTATCCAGCAATAGGCCGACTTTTGGGAGGCCGAGATCACACGACCATCATTCACGCTTACAAGAAAATGGTAAAAATGATGGAGGAGAATCCTACTCTCCGTCACGGAATGGATAATTTGATCGAGTCGGTACAAGCAATTAAAGAAAGAAAATTAACGGTTGAGAAAGAACTCGCTCAAAGCATACTTGCGGTTGATTCGATAAGGATAAGGCGCATTATTCCCGTTTTCAAAAAAATCCCCGAACGAAACATGAAAGTACTCGACCTTTACCGCGAAGGATTAACACTCGCAAATATCGGGAGCGAAGTTGGTGTATCAAGAGAACGAGTCAGACAAATTGTTGCCGGAACCGTGAAGCAAATGGCAATCAATGAATCCATCACGAAAGAGATCGTGATGGATTCGGATGTAATGCTCGAAGAAGAATCAAAAAGACGAAGAACGGCACAAGAATTAAAAAGGGATGGCGGAAAGAAGAGAGAACCGAAAGAGAGGCAGTGGAGCCGATATTATACCTCTTGCCAAAAATGTGGAACCACCGCAATTCCCCATGTGCGAAAAGGTTTGTGCGAACAATGCATCGGGCAATTCCGCGCTGGACGCCGAGAAAATATTATTTCCGAGCATGCAAGCAAGTGCGACTCGTGCGATAGAACACGCGCGGAAGCCGCGGCGCTTTATGGAAGGGATTTGTATATCACAAAAGATCGAAAAGTTTTATGTAAAGCGTGCTTTCGAAAATTTTCCGGAAAAAGATTGGGCGAGTATAAAAATTACGAGTGGAGCAGATTTCATCCGAAGTGCAAATCGTGTGGCACAACATCAATTCCTCACGCTGGAAAAGGGCTATGCGAAAAGTGTGCAGGAAAAACCACGAATGAGGAGCGCGAACGCCTGATATCCATGCATGGAAACTCATGCGATGTTTGTGGGATAAACAGGAATACGGCTCAAGCTACTCTCGGAAAAGATTTCTTTGTTACAAAAATCGGTAAAGTCTTATGCAGAACTTGTTTCCAAAAGTACGCGAGACGCGGTCTTCTCTCTTTTAATGCTGGAAAGCAAGGGAGGAGCTAACGGACGAATATCCACTGATTTATTCAGTCGATCTTGTTGTTTCAAGAATAGTTTAAGTTTTCTCGCCATCTCTTTCGCAACTGGCACTGAGACCGCATTGCCAAACTGTTTATAAGCCTGGGTTGAAGAGACGGGAATCTTGAATGCATCTGGAAATCCTTGTAAACGAGCGCACTCTTTTTCCGTCAACTTGCGTACGCCCCATTTGTTGATAGAAACGGGTCTATCTTGGATAAGATTTCTTTCTCTCCCCATATTTCCGCACACGATGGTATTTGAAACACCATCGTGGTCAAGGACCTCGCATCCAAAACCACTTCCCTTTGCGGCATGCCGTTCTTTGTGCGCTAGCAAACCTTCGTAGTATCTCTGCGAAAGGTAGTATTTGTCCGCAACATCGGATTCTAAAATATCTCTAACAACTTTTTGTTCTCTTTTTAACGAGTGATCGGGAAAAACAAATGTCTTATGAGGATTTTTTATACCAACGATATAAACTCTTTCTCGATGTTGCGGAAGTCCGAAATCCTGCGAGTCTAAAACATCCTCGAAAATAGTATATCCGCCCCCAGCGCTTTCGAGCGCTGTTTTAATGAAGCGATAAGTTTCCCCCTTTTTGTGTTTGAGGAGATTTTTTACATTCTCTAATACGAACGCTCTCGGTTGTCGCGCATCCAAAAAACGAACCACTTCATTAAAAAGTTGTCCGCGAGGATCATCCAATCCATCACGCTTACCAATCATCGAAAACGGTTGACACGGAAATCCTGCCAATAAAACATCGAAGTCGGGTAAATCATCGGCGCTAACTTCTCGAATGTCGCGCTCATCTATCTCTCTGAAATTCGCGCGGTATGTCTGACACGCATATGTATCCACATCATTCGAGTATACTATCTCGAATCCAGCTTTCTCAAATCCCAATCTCATCCCGCCGATTCCGGCAAACAAATCGATGGCTTTGTATTTTTTATGTAAAGCGCTCACAGTTTATATTTTACCATCTTTATTTCAAAATGAGCAGTGCATTAACGAAAGGGAGCCCCGCCCGCGATCCCTTCTGCCCTTCGCGGGCGGGATGTGCGCGCACAGGGTGGGTGGGGCAAGCACATACGGCTTCGCGCCTCGGACATTTCCGCTAGGGCGTCCACGCCCTTGGATGAGCGCCGCCGTTATCTTGCAATACAGAAATCCGAAGCGGAAGCGATACCACAAAAGCTATTTTGAAAACGAGGAAGGGGGTTGTGCGAGGGCGGACTCCGAAGGCACTCACAACGAAGGCAAAGACATACGCAAACTACTAACTGGAATGAAGCACTGAATACTCTAGCAAACCACTGCGAGGAGGAGACCGAAGCTGGGGGGAGGATTCCTTCCTCCCCCCAAACAGCATGGCGCCCGAGCACCCGCTCCGCAGAGCGGGAGTGCGAGGAGATGCGCCAAACCTAGACATCTAGGCGCGAGTAGCCCTAGCGGAAATGTCCGAGGCGGATGCCGAGGATGGACCCCAAGGGCTGGACGAACCACTAGCGATGAAAATGACACGAGGCTCAATATTGAATTTGCATTTCATTCCGACCGCTTCTTCCTTAGAAGAAGCCCGACCGAGCCCCGTTTCCGCCCATTCAATTTTTGAAAAATCCCCCCCGCGAAAAAGAAAAAGCATGGAAAGGCGGAACGGGGCGAGGACGGAGCGCCGAGTCCGCGAGGCGCTGGTCGGATTGTGAGGGTCATCACGCAATCGGAGCGTACGCATTGGTCTAAAGCCACCACGCACGCGGAGCGTGCGATTAGTCAGAGTTTTGTTGGAAAAAGGTTCGCGCAAAGGATATGATTAGATCATAAATCGCAGAAAGCAGACAAACTGCTTTGTCTGCGGGCGATTTATGAAGACGGAAGCATATTTTTCTAGCAAGAAAAACAGCTGAGTCCGGGGTGAGAAGCGAATATCTTTTCGCTTCGCAAGACTTTGAGCATTTTCAAAATGCGAAAAGTGTACAGCTTCTGTAAGAAGGGAAAATTTGCGAGCGTCGGCGAGCAAATTATTGTGGCTCACGTAGATATGTATGCGAAGCATACATTTTATTCATAAATCCTGTAAGAATCGATAGTGTACTCGCGTTCCCCCAGTTCTCATAAATTCATCGCAGAACGAGATGCCGGAGGCGCTTCCCTATCCGGCGCGATGTCATAATAATTTATAAGAAACTTGGTGATATTCATAAAGCTCTCGGTCAGTGTTTCTGACGCGTATTGAACATTTTTGGGATTGTAAGTGTAGAGAAAAACTAGAAACTTCGGTTCATATGATGGGAAATAACCGAAGAATGAATGAAGATATTGGTCGTCATAATATCCTCCCCCACCGGACCTAGCGATTTGAGCTGTGCCGGTTTTGGCCGCGATACTATAATTATCCAATCGAACTTGCCCATCTCGAAGTGAACGATCCACAACTTCTGTCAGCATGCGTGAAATTTCGGCTGAAGTTTCGGGCGTTATGGCCCGTTCCCTTTCTTCCTCCGCGGGCTGGATGATCTTTTTGGTGGCTCCAAGTTTATATCTGATTTCTTTGACTAGATGAGGAGTGATAAGAGTGCCGCCGTTGGCTAGTGCCGATAGTGCGCGGACCGTACTGATGGGAGTAAGGGCGATGCCCTGGCCGAAAGAAGCTTGGGCCGGTTCTAAGTCACGGTTGGTCTTAAGATTTGAAACAAGCGATTTGCCTTCATTTGGCAGATCAATTCCTGTTTTGCTCTCAAGGCCGAAAGCAAGCAGTGCCTTGCTGAAATTGGCACCCCCCATGCGTAATGCTACAAAGGCCGCTCCCATGTTGAGAGACTTATTTAGTACGGTCTGCATGGACACATTTGAACCGTGAGATTTTTTGTCATAATTGCAGAAAGACCTGGTATTAATGGTCATACAGCCCGGATCATTGAAAGTGGTTTTTGCCGTGATGGCATTTGATTCGAGGCCTACTGCCAAAGTCAGGGCTTTTACGATAGAGCCCATTTCGTATCGGTCTTCAACCAATTTATTGGTGAAAATAAGAGAACCACTTTCTCTTTGCGGAGCATTAGGATCAAAGGTAGGAGTAAGAGCCATGGCATAAATCGCTCCAGTTTTTGGATTGATAACAATACCGCCGGTAAAATCAGAACTATATCTCTCTCCGACCTTCTCTATCTCGCTCTCGAGAAACGCTTCGACAGACGGTTCAATGGTAGTGATAATATCTCCTTCAAAATTTTCATCTTCGCTCACGGCTTTTTTAAAGTTTGAAAATATTTCGGCAAAAAAATTGACATAAACGCTTTCTCCGCTTCTTTTGAGCACATTGTCATAAAATCGTTCAAGACCGTAACGGCCAGCAAGATCGTTTCCTCTGTATCCTATAAGACCCACTGTATGTGCGGCCATGCTTTCCCCTGGATAAAGTCGCCATCTTTGTTTAGCAATGGAAACGCCCGGTATTTTAAGCGCCTGAATCTTTTCCGCACCTTCTTTGTTCAGGTGTTTGGCAAGTTCTTCATATGGGTCGTCTTTTTTCTTTGCTTTTGCCAAAAAATCTTTTTTGTCGATGGTAACGATCGAATTAATGCTTTTGTGTACTTCATCCAGGTCGGTGTGTTGATTTAGGATATTGGGATTAATGTGAATGAGAAAACCGGTTTTGATATTGGCGGCGGGTACGAGCACCCTGTCCTTAGTGGTAAAAAAAATAGAGCCCCTGTCAAAATAATTGTCGCCGGTTAATAAATATTGATTTCCGGCCTGTGCTTCAAAGTTTTCGCCGGATACTATCTGTATGAAATAGAGTCTGCTCGTGAGAAACAGGGCAAAAAGTACCACAAAAAGAGAAAGAAGACGCAGCCTGTTGTGGTGCCCCAGCATAACAATTATCGGCTAGTATTGAGTGATAGAGAAGAAGGGTTGGTACGGGAAACATAGAGCGGAGATTTAGCTTCTGTAAAACCGTGCTGACGGGCGAGTTCAATCGTGACATTGTTTCTGAGTTCGATGTAGGAGAACTCTAGCGAATTAAGGTTCGCTGATATAGCCACGATCTTTTTTTCCAAGTCTTGCCTAACGGCAATGTTTCTGGCGGTGGCATTTATGGCATAAATATAGATAAAAAGAGAAAAAATTGAAACAGCTACTAAACTCCAAAATAGGAGTATTCGCTTGTCGTATGAAATTATTTTTATTTTATTCATTGTTTTTTTCTATAACTCGTAACTTGGCGCTTCGTGAGCGCGGGTTCATTCCAACCTCATTCACCTGTGGTGTTATGGGCTTTTTAGTTACTTGCAAGGCCCTATTTTCTTTAATTCTTTCTCTGAAAAAATTCTTTACTATACGATCTTCGAGGCTGTGGAATGATATCACCGCGAGGCGGCCGCCCGGTTTTAGACAGCGAAAACCTTTTTCCAGTCCCTTTTCCAGATTTGTCAGTTCCTCGTTTACTGCTATGCGGAGAGCTTGGAAAGTTTTTGTGGCGGGGTGTATTTTGTCGCGCCAACTTCTTGGTTTTACGGAGAGTATCGTGTCTACAAGGTCAAATGTCGTCCGGAAAAGTCTTGTCTTTCTCGTCTCTATAATTTCTTTCGCAATTTTCTTTGAGAATTTTTCTTCACCGAAACCGCGGAGGATAAGTTCAATGGCGCCCTCATCCCAAAAGTTTAAAATGTCGGTGGCTTTAATTCCCTCTCCGGTCATGCGCATATCCAAAGGTTCATTTCTAAGAAAAGAAAATCCCTTGCTGGAGCTTTCAAGCTGGTCAGAAGAAATACCTAAATCAAGAAGAATGGCATCAACAGACGGTATGCTTAATTCCTCGAGAACCCTATCAAGATTTGAGAAATTTTCATTTTGTGCTTCGATCTTTATTTCTGCCGCTCCTTTAACAGCTTCGGGGTCTTTGTCTAAACCGATTATTCTCACTGTCGGGAAGCGCCGCAACACTTCTCGGGCATGACCCCCGCCCCCAAGCGTACCGTCAAGAAATACCTTTTTTGAACTGATATCTTTCTTGCTTTCTAGTGCCGGCAGGAGAGCCTCAATACTTTCGTGTAAAAGAACAGGGATGTGCAGGGTCATTTGATTCCCAAAGAACCAAATTTCTCCACCATAGATTCTGATTCGGATTCCAGTTTTTTACGATAGTCGGCCCAACGCTTATCGTTCCAAATCTCAATCCGATCATGTACGCCGGTAAAGACCACGGGATTTTTCAGCTCGGCGAATTCCCGCAAGAATTCTGGGATCAAGATTCTGCCGGACGAATCAATCTCGATCTCCGAAGCGCCGCTGAAAAGAAATCTGGTATAACGCGGATCGCGTTGTATGTGCCCCATCTGGGCAGTCTCTTTAGAAATAGCGAGCCATGTTTTGTGTGGGTAGAGGAACAAACAATTATCCAGTCCGCGAGTGACCACTATTTTACGGCCAAGCTCCTGGCGGAATTTAGCCGGAAGAGAAATACGCTTCTTCTCATCCGTGGTGTGTGTATATTCGCCGATGAACATAATTTTTTTTCCTTGTGGTGAGCTTGTCGAACCATATTCCACTTCATCCCACTTAGGTGACATTCTACCCTACTGTTACCCACAATACTACTTAAATTATCCACTTTTTATCCCCATGTTTTCCCCAATAAAATATCCGGTCTTTAAAGCCGGATAAGGTGGAAATTATTATTTTTTATCGGTTTAAATATCCAAAACAGCCTTCTTGGCGTTACTTTGGATGAAGTTTTTTCTGGAAGGGACATCGGTGCCCATGAGTACATCGAAAATACGGTCTGCTTCTCTGGCATCTTCTACAGTGACCTGCTTAAGTATTCTTGCCTTGGGGTCCATGGTCGTCTCCCAAAGTTCTTCCGCATTCATTTCTCCAAGACCTTTATATCGCTGAAGGTCGGCGCCCACGATCATTTTCTCGTCGCGCTCATCATCCGAATAGACATAAATAACTTCTTTACCTTTTTTGATCTTATAGAGTGGCGGTTGGGCAATGTAGATATGTCCTAAATCGATAAGAGGGCGGAAAAACCTGTAAAGAAGCGTCAGCAAAAGAGTTCGGATGTGCGCTCCATCGACATCGGCATCAGTCGCCATAATAATTTTATGGTAACGTAGTTTTGATATATCAAAAGTATCTCCTATCGCTGTGCCGAAAGCGATTACCAGATTTTTGATCTGTTCGGAGGCAAGCATGCGATCAAGGCGAGACCGCTCAATGTTAAGGATCTTGCCACGCAGCGGCAGGATGGCCTGGATACGACGATCCCTGCCCTGTTTGGCCGTGCCGCCGGCGGAATCTCCTTCAACAATAAACAACTCTGATTCTTCCGCGGAGCGTGATTGGCAGTCCGCCAGTTTACCGGGCAAAGTCATGCCCTCAAGCGCGCCCTTGCGCAAAACGGAATCTTTGGCCGCTTTGGCCGCTTTTCGCGCCTTCAGAGCTAGGAGCACTTTTTGAATGATGCACTTGGCATCATCAGGATTTTCTTCCAGGAAAGTAGAGAAAGCGTCGCCAAAAACTGTTGTTACCATGCTTTGAGCTTCTACGCTGCCAAGTTTGGATTTTGTTTGTCCTTCGAATTGGATTTCACGCAATTTAATGGAAATAACCGTAGTCAAACCTTCCAGAACATCATCCCCAGTAAAATTATCTTCTTTTTCGCTCACAAGACTATTTTTTCGAGCGTATGAATTCAAGCTCCTGGTCAAAGCCGTTTTAAAGCCTGTGACATGCGTGCCTCCCTCTGCGGTGTAAATGTTGTTGGCAAAAGGAAGTATTCTCGCTGATATATCATCAACATACTGAAGAGCCACTTCCACCGTTTCGTAATCATTGCCGTTAGTATTCTTTTCGACATAAAAAATATTTTTGTGTATCGGTTTGTTATGTTCGTTTTCGAATCGTACCAAAGATACGAGGCCGCCTTCGAAATAAAAAGACATGGAAGGCGTATCCAATCCAAGCTCTCTAATATAAAAAACACCACTATCGTCCACCTTGGGAACATCTCTCGCATCCAATATGGAAATTCGGAGACTTTTTACGAGATAGGCTTGCTGGCGCAAGTGATTTACCATGCGTTCAAAAACGAAGTTTGTATCTGGAAAAATGGCCTGGTCCGGCTGGAAAGTAATGATGGTGCCGTGGAGCTTGGAATTGCCCACTTTTTTAACCGCACTTTTCTTCTTGCCCTGGCTGTATTCCTGGACATATATGCCTCCATCTCGATGCACTTCCGCTCTGCAATATATGGAAAGGGCGTTGACCACCGATCCGCCGACGCCATGGAGACCTCCGGATATCTTGTAACCGTCTCCGCCAAATTTACCGCCGGCATGCAGAGTGGTCATAATGGTTTCCAGCGCCGAAACTTTTGTTTGCTTATGAATATCGACCGGAATGCCGCGCCCATTGTCCGCTACACGCACACGGTTACCCGGCAAAAGAGCAATCTCGATATCATCAGCGAAACCTCCCATGGCCTCGTCGCGCGAGTTATCGAAAATTTCCGTCACAAGATGGTGCAGACCGTCAGGACCGGTAGTCCCGATATACATGCCGGGGCGCTTGCGCACGGGTTCAAGACCCTCTAAAACCGTGATGGATTCCGCGCTGTAATTGCTTTCCTTTTTGCCTTTCTGCATATGGATTTAATTTTTTAATTTTAGCATAAATAAAGCTAAAAAGAAAGATATTTTGTTGATTATATTCGCCTTATTTCGGCAGAAAAATCCGCTTCAGTTTCTTCTTCAAGTTGCGCGTGGAGTTTGTTGACTTCTTCGTTGGTAAGAGTTCTTTCGAGACTTCTATAAGTGATGCGGAAAGTATAACTTAATTTAGTTGGACCGAATTTATCGGCATTTTCATATTTATCAATTAGTTCGACTTGCTCAATCAAATTTCCCCCAATGTCACGTATGGCGTCAAAATAATCGTTAGGTACAAAATTCTCTGATACTATAAAAGATATATCGCGTACAACAGGTGGAAATTTTGAGACTTCCTTAAATTTATTTCCAAGCTTAAGTTGTTTCTTCACCCTCTCATCTTGCGACCAAAGTAGGCGTATGTCTGGCAATTCCATACTAATCATGGCTAGTCGCTCAAGTCCGAAACCGAATGCCCAGCCGTTATATTGGGAAGAATCAACGCCGAGCTTATTAAGCACACTTTCTGATACGACACCTGAGCCAAGAACCTCAAGCCAGTCTCCGTCCTTTTCTATTTCCATTTCCAGTGACGGATCGGTGTACGGGAATTTGTCTGGATTGAAGCGGTATTTGACATCTTTTCCGAAAATCGCTTCGGCAATCGATGCTAGTACGCTTTGAAGATCATCTGGCCCTATTCTCTTCTCATTTTTAGGAGTAAGAAGCCACCCGTCAATTTGGTGGAAAATATTCATATGTCTTCGGTCAATTTCATCCTTTCTATAAACCTTGCCGTAGGAAAATGAACCGACAGTTTCTCCCTTTTGGATTTTTTCTCTGACTTTCTTGTCGTTTAGGTAGTAATACCACATAACCGTGGTATGGGTGCGGAGAAGATTATTTTTGTCTACATAGTAGGTATCAGATTTTGAGCGAGCTGGATGATCTTGTGGGAAATTAAACAAATCAAAGCATATTTCAGTCGAGACTATTTCTGGTGTTTTTATAATATCAAAACCTTGGAATTCTGGTAGATTTATCACCCTCTCAATCATCTCGTTGATCGGATTCCCGGATGTTCGGGAAAGATCATGCATATTCAAAAATCGCTTTAAACGCTCTGATTCTGGGTCATTTTTTGATTCAAGAAGTTTCCGCAACCTCTCTTCCTCTTCAGACTTCACCACTATATTTTCAATCATTTCTATATTTTTATTATTATACCAAAGGTTTTATCAAAACCTAAAGAAAAGTGGACTTTAAAGGAATTGTCTTGTGTGCTATGGTTATATTGTTTTACGCCCAATGGCCGAATTTCAAGCCCTTATCATACATAGTTCCCTATTTATCTCTTTGTTTTTTGAGGTTTTTCTTTTAATTACCTATCTTGAGGTTAGGGAGGAATTGAAAATCGAAGAAAAACATTTAAGTAAAGATATAAAACAGTTTCCAACCGTCACTATCATTGTGCCTTGTTTTAACGAAGAAAGAACCGTTAATAATACGGTCAAATCACTTCTGGGCCTCGATTATCCAAATGACTTGCTCTCTATTATCTTGGTCAATGACGGTTCCACCGACACCACACAGAACGAACTGGAAAGATTCAAAGATCACCCACAAATCACTATCTTGTCGAAAGCAAACGGTGGCAAGCATACCGCTCTTAACCTTGCTTTGGAAAATGTTAAGAGTGATTTAGTGGGGTGCCTTGATGCTGATTCTTTTGTAAATAAAAATGCCTTGAAGAGGATCGTTCCCTTTTTTGACGATGAGAACACCATGGCCGTTACTCCTTCAATAAAGGTTCATGAACCTAAGAGCATCTTGCAGTCTGTTCAAAAGGTCGAATATACTTGGGGAATCTTTTTGCGCCGCATGCTATCTTCGATTGGCGCACTTTATGTTACTCCGGGGCCATTTTCCATCTTTCGCGCCAAGGTATTTCAAAATCTCGGCGGTTATCGCCATGGCCATTTTACGGAAGATCTGGAAATGGCTCTGCGAATGCAGAAACATCGCTTTAAAATAGTCAACTCATATAGTGCGCATGTCTACACGATTGCGCCGGTACGGTTACGCGCTCTTTACAAGCAGAGAGTGCGCTGGACATACGGTTTTTTGAACAATATCATGGATTATCGCGAAATGTTTTTTAATAAAAAATACGGTCATATAGGGATGTTTATTCTCCCTATCGCCACCATTTCTATCTTTTCCACCCTCTATATGGCCGGAAGCTTGGTCTGGGTTCATTTTTCTAAATCTATTGATATGTTTGTCAAATTCCAGACAGTCGGATTTAACTGGACGCTTGGAGCGCCATCGTTTGATTGGTTTTTTATCAATACCGGCACCACTTCATTTCTCTTTTTGACCGCTCTTTTTCTGACACTTGTCATTCTTTTCTTGGCGATTAAAATGGCTGATGGCAAAATAAAGCTTTCGCGGGATGTTTTGTATTATATGGTGCTTTATGTTTTTATTGTGCCATTTTGGCTCGCGAAAGCGGTATTGAGTACCGTCTTTAGAAAACAAATTAGCTGGAGATAGTTCGATATGACTCATTATAAATAATGGTAGATTTAAAAAAATACATAGTCGCTTTTCTTATTACCGCCGTCATTTTTGGTACGGCTATCTTCGTATCGAATGCCTTGAATCAAAAGAAACTTGAGGATGTTAGGGACATAGAGAATCGAGTGTCTCTTGATATTCTCTCGTCTGAAACACAGTTTGCTCTTCTTGAAGAAACTTCCTGCCCGGACATCGGTCTGGGGTTTCTTTCCAAAGAATTGGGTTCTCTGGGAAAAAAGCTTTCTTATGCGGAAAATCAGACCGGTTTTAACAATGACGATGTTGAATATTTAAAAAGGTCTTATTTTTTGCTGGAGATCAAAGATTATCTCTTAATGAAGCGCCTGACGGAGAAGTGTGGTATCGAGCCGACATTTGTCCTTTATTTTTACTCGACAAAGGACACCTGCGAGGATTGCGAAAGAATGGGTCTGGTTCTTACTGTTCTTAGAGAAAAATATCCGGACTTGCGAGTGTATTCTTTCGATTACCACTTCGATGTCGAGGCGATTGATACTCTTGTTTCTATATACAAGGTTCAGTCTAACCTGCCGGTTTTGATCATAAACGGCCAAGCTTATTACGGCTTTCATTCTGTTGAAGATTTAGAGGAAATGGTGCCTGTCCTAAGTGAACTGGCGGCTCGCGCGGAACTGCTTATGGAGGCGACTTCCACGCCTCTTGAACAAACCGATTGAGTGTCTTGGCGAAGAATAATCCGAGCTAGGTTCAAAGAGCCAACTGATGATACTGTAAGATACATTATATAATAAAAAATGAGAGAAGAATCAAACAGACACGAACAACTTGCTCTCTCGCTCAAAGACGAAAATTTGCGCAGAGAATACGCGGCACCTTTTGACAACCATGAATGCTGGCCGTCGGCCCGATTCCTGGCTTGGCTTTTTGTCAAATCCGGAACACTCATTTACGGAGATAGGCCGTCTTACGCCAAATTCAAGGCCATCGAAGTGATAGCCCGCGTCCCTTATCAGTCCTGGGAACTCGGTGTCTATACCATTCTGACTAGTTTTTATACTAATGAAAGATTGGCTATGGTACTTTCAAAATTTAATACTTTCAGCCGATTGGCGCAGGACAATGAAACAATGCATGTAGTCGTCATCTCGCAGATTGTTAAACGCATGAAGTGTGAAAGATTTTTCCGTCATACTATTATTCCTTTCATTTTTTCTTTCTTCTACTTTTGGACTGTCTATATTCTCTTTATTTTTTCCAAACGCTCGGCGCTTGATTTAAATTATCTCTTTGAGTCGCACGCTTACGAGCAATATCAGAAATTTCTTGATAATGAAGGAGACCGATTACGCCAAACTCCGATACTTTCTGATTTCCTGAATTTTTACGGCCGAAGTGTGCGCAATGAATACGAATTCTTCGAACTCGTCCGAAACGACGAACTTATCCACCGCAACCGTTCGGCGGAAAATATCGAAGAGTAACGTTTTCTGGAGTATCTTTCAAACAAGGCTAGAACTCACTTTAGCAAAAATTTGTCATTAAATCTAATCTCACGCTCCGAGCGTGTGGTAATTTGAAATGTAATCGTACGCTCCACGACGGACTCCGTCACGCCGTAGCATCCACTCCACCGAGCACAAGGAATGTGCTCGGCTCCGTTCCCGCTCCGTCGCTCCGCCCTCGCCTCGCCACCACGCATTCTTTTTTGTTTGGCGGGGGTTTTCTCTTTTTTGATTTGGTATGGTGGTGGCGAGCGAGGTCGGATTTCTCCTTTGGAGAAATGCAATTCGGACGAGGCAAAGCAGAAACTATTTTTGCGGGAGGAAAAGGATTTGCCTTGCCTCGGCATTTTGTATCCGCCGCGCAGGAGGGTGAGAAGCGAATATCTTTCCGCTTCGCAAGGCCGGAGCGCGACGGCGCGAGGCGGGGTCGCGGAATTTTCCAGCAGGAAAATATCCGTGATCGGGAGGAATGCGCGACGGATTTTTGGTGGGGGCTTATGAAAAAAGAAAACCTCGCAGTCCATCCAGAAATCTCTGAAATGAAACTGCGAGGTTAGAGTTGCTGACGAAAGAGTCGGAGATAAATGCGCGTCATACTCCTCTCCATAACTCCAGTGGAACAGCGAAGGTTGTCTTTGCCGCGCTTCTCAAGTCTGGTTTGTGTCCAAGTATGTTCTCGGTGTTGTCGAAAAAGCCGTACCAAAGAGCCTTAAACTGATTTTCCCGCATCCCTTTCATGTCCATATCAGCGAGATGAATAATTCCATGCGGTGTCTCTTTCATTACCCACTCATAATCAGGCCTCGGTTTTGTGCGAAATACGATTTCCGTAAAGACCGCTTGACGCGTCTTAGGAAAAAAATCAAAGCCCCCGAACCCTGTCACCCACGATTTCAAGTCGCCAATACTGATCCGGTAGCCTAGACACACTGCATCCTCAAATTCTTCCTCCTGCTCAAGAGACACGGATGGCGTTTCTTTCAAGATCAAGAGTAAAGTTTTTAAATCTTCCTGCATCATAACTGACGGGAAGATGATGCTCTGTGTAGATACATCAGCTAAAGAAATGGCTGATTGTATTAACTCCTCAATTTGGACCGTATCGACATTGCTGATTGAGAATCTCCACCCGTATTTAGAAGGATCTCTTGCCGCGTGGGCGGCGAACAAGCAACCCGCGCCACCATTTCTGTAAAACTCCAATTGAGTTTCGATGATAGTCTGTTCTTGCATCTCACTCTCCTTTTTGTTGTTGATGAACTAGTGTACCGGCACAAAGTGTATCATAATAAATTAAGTATCACCAAGCTTTTTATAAGAGAGCGCGGGAAAAAATATCTTGGTATTTATTAAGGTAATATTGCATCTTCTTTCTACGATACTGCATGATGAATCGCGGGTGTTCCAGAACATATACCTTTTTGAACCAACCATGCTCTAGATTTAGGGCGTTGAATATTTTTTGATTTTTACCACTACCAAGCACGATAGCTGTATTTTTTCGAGCACCGAAAGCAAATTGCTCTTCCAATGTATGGACAATAAATGGCTTTACTGATCGGAATAACGTTTGGTCATCGTAATAATTGCAATTCTTTCCATCATAAACGAAGCCAATCGGTGATATCGCTGTCAGAAAAAAGTCGCGATAAAAGGCACGAGCACCACCCCAGTGTTCGATAAACCGATACATGAATTCAGACGAGATTTCTCGGCGCTTCACTAATTTATTAACAATACCGCACGCATTCTCAAGTGAGACGGGATCAGTGAATGGAATGCCCGTGGTGCCGGAACCAAATCGCCCAGGGTTAATGCCGAGCACAAAAACACGCTTCCTTGTATCTCGAAAAAATTTATTGAAAAACTTTTCCGTATATTCCAATACCTCTTGATCCTCATACGGTAGAATCACCCCTATTCCTTTCAAGGGAATGTGCGGCGGGATAAGAGTTTTGTAGAACTCAATGACCTTATTACCAAAAGTTAATCTTTTCTTAGCCATAATTATCGCCTCCTTTTTCATGGGATTAGTTTTGCTGTGCTGGCGGATAAACACCATCGCTTTTCTTTTTCACGAACGAGCCGTGAATGAGTCGAAACGCCAGCCTTCTCTCTGCTTCGTAGACCATCGGCGTGCCGATAAGTGCGGTACACTTCGGACATTTGAGATTTGGCATATCAGCTTTGTTGCTCATCTTTAACTGCAAAAGTGCGAGCTCCTGCGGCGCAAAATTCTCTGACGGCGAAATTCCTTTGGGTTTGATTCTGGAGTGTCTTTACGACTTCACTCGAACTTACTTTATCAAAAATTCGTGATGAAGCCAATGGCGCACACGCGGAGCGCGTCCCACGCTCTCGGTGCTTCTGTATCTTTTTCTACAAAACTGGAGCCACCTGTATAAAATATACAGGTGGCTCTCACTCGTCCATGAGCAAAAGCAAGCTTTTTCTCGCGGATCTCGTTCGGAGCCACCTGTCAGATTCGAACTGACGACATCCACTTTACAAAAGTGGCGCTCTACCAACTGAGCTAAGGTGGCTTTACTCCCCTACTTTATCCTTTTTTCCTCGTTTTGAAAACTATCCCTGTATGTGTCGTTTATTTCCCCATTTCCTTTCTCGACCTTAGACATATTTTTGAAAAATTCAGATATTCCGTCTGGTTTTTTTAATAATCTTGAATCCCGGATATTGCCAAAATAAAATTCTCGCTGTCCCTTCAGAAAATAAACCAGTTTATTAAAAAGATTCCTTGAATGCATTGGAATCTGCCTTTTGAAAAATAGAGCAGTTCTTTCTTTGCCGTCCGAATAAAGGTGAATGATTCTTTGATAAAAGCGCCTTGTCTGTTTGTCCCATTTGGAGATCAAGCCCATGGCGAAAAAGTTTTGCTTCCTTTTTTCTTCTAGGCTCTTGATGGCTACCAATATAAATATGGCTAGGCCAGAGATGGTAAAGATAGTTATGGATGTCATTTACACTAATTAAGTATACTACAAAAGTAAACTTATCAATTCACAGAGAAACGCACGAACTGCCCTATCTCTGTTCGTTCGCCGAATTTTTGCACCGTATTGTTTATGAGGTCACTAATTTTCTTTGAGGGGTCTTTTATAAAAGGTTGCTCTAGGAGCTCCGATACATCCCCAGGAGACATTGCGGCTATATGCATGCCTATATCACGAGCCACAGACTTAAATTCCGGGTTTTTGGCAACAAAATCTGTTTCGCAGAGAAGTTCAAGCATAACACCGACTGTCTCGCCGGTATGGATATAAGAGACAACTACGCCAGCCCCAAGGTTACGGCTACTGGACTTTTTAGCGGCAATCTCGACACCCTTTTCTCTAAGTATTTCAATAGCCTTGTTTTTGTCTCCCTCCGCTTTTTCAAGGGCTTTTTGGCACTCCATGATAGAGAGTCCAGTTTCTCCACGCAGGGCTTTGATTTCCTCTGTAGTGATCATCTTTTTATTATTTTAGTTCTGTTTTTGCTGGAACTTCTTTAGTGGCCATATCTTTCTCTCTTTTTTCGGCAAGGCCCTTTTTATAAGCCGCTACGAGTTTTTCTAGAGTAAACGCTATGTTTTGCTTTGAAGCATCATTGCCTGGTATGGCGTAATCGATTTCATAAAGATTTGAGTCTGAACCGGCCAAAGCCACAACAGGAATGCCGATTTTTCGGGCTTCAGCAACGGCAATATGCTCCTTCTTCGGGTCAATCACCACTAAAAATTTAGGCAGAGATTTAAGGTAATAAAGGCCCCCAAAATAAATGGTCAATTTATCAATCTCACGATCTAAAAGCAGGTGCTCTTTTTTTGTGTATTTACTGAATTCTCCCTTTTCTCTTTGGTCAAGAAGTTCTTCTAGGCGCGCTATACGTTTTTTAATTTCTGTAAAATTAGTTAATGTTCCACCTATCCAGCGACCAGCTACATACGGCATTTCAAGCTCTGTACCGGCTCTTTTGACCGCTTCCCTTGCTTCACTTTTGCCTCCAACCCAGAGACCCAAGACTCCTTCCCGCCCCTTCTCTTCCGCAAAGACCACGGCCTTTTCAAGCTCTAGGCTCGTTTTTTCAAGATTAAAAATTTCGAAACTGTTCTTTGAACCAAAAATAAACGGTTTAACCGAAGGGTGTCTACGAGATTTTACAAAACCAAAATGAGCCCCAACCGAAAATAGAGCCTCAATCAAGCTGTTTCCCTCCTTTTTTATAGTAGTATCTGATTTTTCCACAACTTTATAAGTTTACCCCCACACCTACTTTTTTTCAAGTCTTTCCAATGTTTAATCGAAATCGCGTTTAAAGTAGGTGTGGGGGCCTAACAGAAAGAGAATCTCCTTACAACTCTTATGTTGCTTGGGCACTGGAGGGCGCGAGCAGTTCGTTTGTGGTGTCGATTATTGGATCAATTTCCCCTTTAAAAATTTTTTCAATGTTATGCCATGATTTTTTAATACGGTGATCGGTGACCCTATCCTGGAGAATATTATAGGTGCGGATCTTTTCCGAGCGATCGGCCGTCCCTATTTGAGTTTTGCGATCGGCTGAATATTTGACGGCTTCCTCCTCTTCTTTTTTGGCTTCAAGTTTGGCGGTGAGGATGCTCATGGCTTTTTCTCGGTTTTTTAATTGGCTTGATTGGGCCGTAGAGCGCACATCGATACCCGTCGGTTTATGGATGATTCTAACCGCAGTTTCAACTTTGTTCACATTCTGTCCCCCAGCACCGCCTGAGCGTGAAAACTCAATTTCCAGATCCGAAGGTTTGATATCAAGAGTTGTCTTCTTAAGGACGGGCATAATGGCCACGGAAGCGGTGGAAGTATGCACCCGCCCCATTTTTTCGGTTGATGGTACCCGCTGAATGCGATGCACGCCAGTCTCAAATCGCAGTTTCCTGTACACCTCTTTACCCCTTATTTCAAGCGCTGCTTCTTTATAACCGCCCATAGTGCTTTCTGATGAGTAAAGTTTAGAGACTGACCAGTTCTGTTTTTCAGCATAGAGTGTGTACATGAGAGCCATTTCTCTGGCAAAAAGCGCTGCCTCTTCTCCACCAGCGCCGGCGCGCACTTCTAAAATTATTTCGTTTGGAAATTCGCTGGTATCAATTGTTTTTTCAGTTAAAACAATTTTTTCCATCTCTTCAAGCATCATTCTCCTCGATTCTTGGTCTTCTTTCGGTAAGCGTAAAAAGGCCTCGGCTAAATAGGCGGTTTTAGGGTTATTTTTATATTTTTCTACATCAATCATGACTAGCTTCTAGGTTCTAGGGACTAGGTGGCTAGGAAATCCAAAAGCTAGCACCTAACAGCTAGCCCCTATTTCTTGGCCTTAGCCTGTTTTTGTTTGAAGCGTTCCACTCGGCCGGCGGTATCAAGCACTTTTACTTCTCCCGTATAGAAAGGGTGCGTGGCCGAAGATATTTCCATTCGAAAGATAGGATATTCCTTCCCTGCCTGCGCAGGCAGGTTATCCAATTTACTCTTGCCGGTTTCTTCGGTTGCCACTGTTGATGGAATGATAAATTCCGTTCCGTCGGAGTTATCAATAAAAAGCACCGGTCTGTAATCCTTGGGATGTATCTTTTTTTTCATCCCGTTATAAGCTAATTAATATATTTACCATGGTTAATTTATATTTCATCCCTTAAAAGTCTGAAGCTTCTAACGGGATTCATTTGAGTGCCAATACTAGCAGAAAATTATACACCCCGCAAGAAATCAATGTCTCGCTGGATAGTGGCCGCTTTGGCCATGACATTGTTGCCATAGCTTAATCCCACATTGGCACCGTTACTGCCATAGCAGGTTCTACCTGAATAATAGCGGCAGGCGGCAGTACGCTGGTCAGTATATAAATCTCCACTGTTTCCTATAAGGTTATTCAAAAATAAGGCCATGGCCATGATGGCATCAGGCGGATTCCAGGGGTCGGGGGTGGCTTTTCCTAAGGCTCCGGCGACCTTACTTTCCATGATCTGCCATGTGGACGGTATGAATTGTGCCGGACCCATGGCACCACCATAGCCTGCCACCCCGATTATAGGACAGGATACGCGAGTGTTTAGAGGATCATGCCCAAGCTTACCGAGGATCGTTTGAAGGGTGGGAAGATCGCGTGTCGGATGGATACCGTTAGAAAATATTCTGCCTGTGTTGACGCCTTTAGTCTGTCCGCTGGAAAGATCTGTGATGACACAAGAACCGACATTGGCTCCCAGGTTTGATTCTTGTTGGAGAATGGCCAAAATAAGGGCCGGGCTTACGCCGGTTTTGGCGCTGGCGGCTTCCGCATACTGGAGAGCGGTACCGAAAGGAATAGCGCCGGCATCTCGCAACGGGAAAAGGGCCGCTCTGATTTGCGACGCTTTGGCCTGTCTATCAGCGACCACTTGTTCATATGTTTTCTCGGTATTTTTACTGACAGCGAGTAGAATTTTTTTCTCACTATTTGCAATTTCGACCTCTTTTTTCGATTTTTCAAGAGCGGCTCTAGCTGCGGCTTCCGCCTCTCGTTTTTTATTCAAAGCAATCCTTTCAGATTCAGTCAAAGATCTGACATTGCGTAGTTCGTCAAACAGATTGCCGAGGGCTCGTTCAGTGGAAGCATAAGTGTCAATATCAACAAAGAATTCAGAGAGTCTTTTATCGGAAAGTACCGCTTCTACCAACGAATAAGAATTTATATGATTTGTTTTTCGAATAATATCGGCGATGGCCTTCTTACCCCGCTCAATACGGCCATCAAGCACGGAAATCTGTGATTGCTTGACAGCAATGTCTCTTGTCAAATTGGTTATAGCGATGTTTTTACCTTTGATATTTGCTTGGGCGGCTTTGATTTTAGCCGTCAACAAACTGATATCGCGAGAAAAAGAAGCGCTATCTTGTCTTGTCTTGTTAAGTTGGGCTGTCCATGTGGCAATCTCATTGTTACAGGCTTCCAGTTCGGCTTCGAGCTGTGCCCGGCTTTTACCGGCCATTTGGTCGGTGCAAGAGCTTTGGTTCTGTTGAGCTAAGGCCGAACCATAATTTAGCACGCCAAAAATGCCAAGAACTAATATCAAGGCGGAAATTGTTTTAAATGAATTAAGAGCTCGAAGTTTCTTTTTTGTCTTCGCTTTCATTAGGTTCTGTAGTTTCTTCCTTGCCCTTCTTTTCAACTTCTATAGTTGAGAAATCAACCGGCGCTGTCTCTTCTTCTTTTTCTTCGCGAGGAGCGGATATCAGTACAACTACTTCTTCTGGATTTTCTTCAAGTTCTACGCCGACTGGCAATTTGATATCTTGAGCAAGGATATGATCATCGAAATTTGTGAGGGAGCTAATATCTACCTTGATATTGTGAGGCATATCTTTAGGCATGGCCTTGATTTTTAGTTCGTGAAGGACTTTTACTAGCATACCGCCTAAATCTTTGACTGCTGGAGAAATTCCGACGAATTCAATAGTTAAATCTACTTCTAATTTGTGGCCCTCTTCAAAGACATAGAAATCCGCATGCCGAGGCACGCCTGTCATGGGATCTATGTCTATATCTTGAATAAGGCTTTCTTTGACACCTTCCGGTGTCTCTAAAGTGACTATGCTTGATTCTCCCGCTTCTTTCCATACCTTCAAGAAATCAATTTTAGGTATGGAAATAGGGGTAGATGCTTCTTTTCTACCATAAAAGACTGCCGGTATTTGCCCAACTTTTCTAATTTTTTCTAGTTTATCGGTTTTACTCCGCATTTCTGCCTTCAGGGTAAGCATGCCACCCATTCTACCCCCATACCTACTTTTTTTCCAGTCCTATCGATAAATTCATCCTAAACCATGTTGGAAGTAGGCGTGGGGGTCTACTCGATTGCGATGTGAGATTCAAGATACTTTATAGTTCCCCCATTTTGTCCCGGAAATGTCGAAGGTACCTTTTTACCGGGATTGAATATGTTTTGAGGGTCAAAAATTTCCTTAGTCTTCTTAAGAAGTTCAAGCATTTCCAAAGTATATATTTTATTCAAATAAGGCGTACGGATGATGCCGTCATTATGTTCTCCAGTAGTTGTACCTTTATATTCCGCCACAAGATCGTAAAATTTATCGGCGACTGTGGCGATTTTAGCCCGCTCGCTTTCCTGCCTTAAATCCATTAACGGGATGATGTGGAAATTGCCGTTGCCCGCGTGGCCGGCAATATTCGTGGCTATATCGGCGTCATTAAGTATTTTGAGCGCCTTAGGCAGGAACTCGGGTATGGTCTCGGTCGGGATGCAGAAGTCTTCGACAAAAGGAGCGGTTCTTTTGTTTTTAATGCTCTTGCGTAGCAGACTAAAAGATTCTCTGCGCATAACCCAGAATTTCTCTTCATCAGAATCTTTTTCTACCACTCGTGACCAAATGTTAAAAGGTTTTATTGCTTCAGCAACTTTTTTTACTTTTTCTTTCACTTCTTTTTCCGTATCTTCCGTAATTTCGACCAGAACTACCAATTTGGGCAGACCAAGCATTCTTAAACTTATGAACGCCTCTGGTATGAATTTGACGGCAAAGGCTATCAAGCTGGAATGAGTCCGTCTGGCTATTTCGGGCATAAAACGAATGCCCAGTTTGAGAGTTTCTTCATCAAATGTCTCGAGGCTTTCTGGTCCGTAAGGCAGGATAGCGTTGACTACTTCTGGAAGCTCGTCCCAAGACTGAAAAAAAAGTGCCACCATATCGTGATGTTTCTTGTCCTGTATGAGTCTAAGCTTCATTTCCGTTACAATACCCAAGGTTCCTTGCGAGCCGACTAGGAGTTTATTTAAGTCAAATATGTCCAAAGCCGAGCTTAGGACATTCCAGAGATAATATCCGGCAGAATTTTTTGACACTCTTGGTTTCGATTGCTCTATGATTTCTTTGTTTTCTTTTATCAAATTAAATATTTTTTTATATAAATTTCCCTCAAAATCTTTTTGCGCTATTTTGTTTTCCAGCTCTTGTTTGGTGAGTGGCTTGACCTTGTATTCATTGCCATCAGCAAAGATTACTTTTGTCTCCAATATAAAGTTCTCCATTTTGCCGTAGCGCAAGCTTTTCTCGCCCCCGCAGTTGTTGCCAAACATCCCTCCGAGGGCGCAGAGATTTTTAGAGGCTGGGAAACAAGGTAATATCAAGCCTTTTTCCAAACTCTTTTTTTCGAAGTCTCTATAGAAAGCTCCTGGCTCCACTACGCAAGTCTCGTCTAGACATTCTCCGATGTGGTTCATGTGTCTCGTGACATCGGCTATAGTCGACTCATTTAAAGGTCCACCGGTCATGTCCGAACCGGCCGCTCTTACGGTAATCGAGTGGTCAGGGTTGTCGCTTGTCCATTTGACGAGATTTTTTAAATCTTCGGAATCTTTGGGGAATACCACCAGTCCCGGTTTGACCTCAAAAAGTGAGGCGTCTTTGGAATATTGTTTAAGGGTTTGATCATCGTCGGCAACCTCTCCTTTGAAAATTTTTTTAATCTCTTCTTTCATAATAGACGAGAATTGCAACATCTTAGAGTTTGTTAAATAATTTTAGTCTATTCTTTACAACTTTTTTCATTTCCTCAACGCCCTTGGCTAAAAATTTATAAGGAGCGATCTCATTTGATTTTAGTCCTTCTTCTATGCCGGCTTTATACGCGATCCTAAGCTCCGTGTTTATATGGATAATACTTATACCCGCATCAATTGCTCTAAGAAACTCATCGTCTGATATGCCGGAACCACCATGAAGAACCAAGGGTATTCCCGTGGCCTTTTTGACTAATCTTATCCGCTCTATATTGAGCTTGGGATTGCCTGTTTTGACCATACCATGAATATTGCCGACTGATGGGGCGAGCAGGTCAATATTAGTTTGTTTAACAAACTCGGCGGCCTCTGTGGGATCAGTCTGGGTCTCTACTGACACTCCATCCGGTAAAGTTTCAAGCACATTGGAAGATTTGCCGATGAAACCAAGTTCAGCTTCGACCAATATATCGGGATTTTTTCTTCTGGTGTATTCGACAAGATTTTTAGCTCTTTTAATATTTTCTTCGAATGACTGGTCTGCAGAGTCTATGATCACCGCGTCTACGCCCCTATCTACGGCAATTTTTGCTTTTTCCAAAGAATATGTGTGATCGGCGTTAATAAAAATTGGAAAACCGCTATTTCTCGCCGTTTTGACCAAAGAGATTGCTTCATTAAGGCCTAAAAAATCTCTCTCTCCTTCCGAAACTCCGATAATGGCTGGTACTCCGAGTTCTTTAGCCGCTTCAACGATCGCCCTGAATCCTCCGGAATCTGATATATTGAAATGCCCCAGAGCAATCTTGTTTTCTTCCGCCCATAACAGATATTCTCTCAAATTCTTCATTTTTATGATTATATCATGATACAATTTCTTTATGCATAATTTTGTCGCTGTGGGAGATATTGTCACCGATGCTTTTATAAAACTCCATGATGCCAGAGTAAACTGTAAAATAGACCATGAAGATTGCACTATTAGCATGGCTTTTGGTGACAAGATTCCCTACGAGTTGGTCACGGTTGTTCGCGCAGTCGGTAATTGCGCCAATGCCTCTGTCGCCGCTTCCCGCCTCGGTTTATCTTCCGCTCTCGTATCCAATCTGGGGGACGATCAAAATGGCAAAGAATGCCTGGAAACTCTGGAAAAAGACAAGGTAGATACGGTCTTTATGAAAACCCACCAAGGCAAGGAAACAAACTATCATTTTGTGCTTTGGTATGAAGACGACCGCACCATTTTAGTCAAACACCATGAATATGACAGAACCTTTCCGGACATAGGCGAACCAAAATGGCTGTATCTCACTTCTCTCGGCGGCGATACTTTGGAGTACCACGATTTTGTAGTTGAATATGTCAAAAAACATCCTCAAGTCTTGCTCGCCTTTCAGCCCGGCACTTTTCAAATAAAGATTGGCTTTGAAAGATTGAAAGATATTTACGCTTCTGCAAAGATTTTCTTTTGCAATGTCGACGAGGCCGGCAGAATACTTGGTACAAATGGATTAGAAATAAAAGAACTTCTCAAGCGTGTTCATGCTCTCGGACCGGAAACAGTTGTCATCACGGACGGTCCAAAAGGTGCTTATGCATTTGACGGAGAAGATTTCTGGTTGCAGGCCCCTTATCCCGATCCCAAGCCTCCTTATGAGCGCACCGGAGCCGGTGACGCCTTCTCTTCCACTACAGTGGCCTCTCTCGCCCTTGGGAATGATTTGACAACCGCTCTTTCTTGGGGCGCGGTGAATTCCATGTCAGTTGTTCAATATATCGGCGCACAGAAAGGTCTTCTTTCGCGAGAAAAAATCGAAGAATATCTCAAAGACGCTCCCGCCGATTTCAAAATCAAAAAGATTTCGTGAGGATTATCGTGTAATTTCAAGGTTATTTAATGTCAAGGTTGAACCTTGACATAGAAGTAGTAAGATTAGAACAATGGCACGGCAAATTAATTTCTTTGCAGTTGGAGAGTTTTATCACATCTACAATCGTGGCACTGAAAAGCGGTTAATATTTCTTGATGATACGGATTACATTCGCTTTCTATCCCTTCTTTATCTGTGTAATAGTCAATCTGTTATACACAGAAGTAATCATTCAAATATCTCATTGAATGATCTACTGACTCTTCCACGCGGGGAATTACTGGTTGATATTGGTGCCTATTGTCTGATGCCTAATCATTTTCACATTCTTCTTCGTGAACGTATTGAGGGGGGAATCAGTATTTTCATGCAAAAGATTTCTACAGCGTATACTATGTATTTTAATAAGCGTTACGAGAGAAACGGGTCTTTATTTCAAGGTCGGTTTCGGGCCGAATATTTAAATACGGACAACTATTTAAAATACATATTTTCTTACATTCACCTCAATCCAATTGGCATCATTGATAATCGGTGGAAGAATCATGTAATTAGAAATAAAGTAAAAGTTGAGAATCATTTACAATCTTATCAATTCTCCAGTTATTTGGACTATGCTGATGAGAATTTAAGAAATCCTGAAGGAAATATCCTAAACAAAACAGCCTTTCCAGAATATTTTCAAACTCCTAAAGATTTCAGATCATTCTTACAGGACTGGATAGAACTAGCGGAACAAAATGGCAAGGTTGAACCTTGACTATCGTTTTAAGATTTTATTGACTGCTTTTATAATGCTTTTGGTGCCCATGCCATAGTGCTCAATAAGCTCGTCCTGCGTACCTGATTGGCCGAAATCGTCGTCAACGCCAATAAACTCCATCGGTACCGGGAAGTTTTTGGCCAAACATTCAGCTACAGCGGAACCCATGCCGCCCCTGATCTGATGTTCTTCTACTGTAACTATTTTGCCTGTTCTTTTTGCCAAATCTATTATTGCCTTCTCATCCAAGGGCTTGATAGTGTGAAGATTCATCACTTCCACTTCAATCCCCTTCTCTTCCAGATCTTTCGCGGCCAAGAGCGCTTTGTGAAGGAGGGCGCCGGTAGCAATGATACCTACTTCAGGTTTCGTTCTGCCTTCCGACGGATGCCAAAAAATTTGTACTTTCCCTATTTCAAAGGGCGTATCTTCTGTCGTCATGATGGGAGTTTTATCGCGTGCAAGGCGCAAGTAAACCGGCGTGCCCGTGTCTGTGCTTAACATAGTCGCTTTTTTAGCTTCTATAGAGTCGCACGGAGAAATGACCATCAGGCGCGGAATGACTCTGGTAATGGCAATATCTTCTATAGCTTGATGCGTCCCGCCGTCTGGCCCAACAGAAACACCTGCGTGCGAACCGACGATTTTGACCGGCTGATTGTTGTAACAAATAGTCGTGCGGATCTGCTCCCAATTTCTGCCCGGAGAAAACATGGCGTAAGAACTGATAAAAGGAATTTTACCCATAGCCGCAAGCCCTGATGCCACGGAAGCCATGTTTTGTTCCGCTACTCCCACCTGAATGAATCGATTCGGAAACTTTTCGCTAAAAAGATTCATTTTAGTTGACTCGGTTAGGTCCGCGCATACGCCCACTACCTGTAAATTTTTTTCTCCCGCGGCTAAAAGTCCTTCACCAAATCCCTGTCGAATCGGCACTTGTTCAACCTTTTTATCAAACATTTTCGTATTAAGTTTTAAATCTGGATTAAGCATTATTTATTATTTATAGTAAGCGTAGTCGAACTATTGGTGTTCGCTTTCTATTTTACCTCCGAGGGTGCGCAGTTCGGCCAGGGCCACTTTGGCTTGCTTGTCGGCTGGCACTTTATCCGTAGGCCCCTTGCCGGGCGGATTGCCGTGCCAGCGGTAATCGCGCTCAAATTCTGGAATGCCTTTTCCGGCTATAGTATGAGCGATAATGACTGTAGGCTTCTCAAATACGGCTTTGGCTGTCTCGAAAGAATCTGCGATCTCTTCGATATTGTGACCATCTATTTCAATGACATGCCAATTCCATGCTCGCCACTTATCTGAAAGGGATTCCAAGGGCATGACATTTTCCGTATAACCTTCTATCTGGATATTATTTCTGTCTATCACCGCTACAAGATTTTGTAGCTTTTCTTTGCCGGCAAGCATGGCCGCTTCCCATGTCTGGCCGGCCTCAAGCTCGCCGTCAGACAGAAGCGCGTATATGCGGCGGTTCGATGTAAAACTGTGATCGATCTTGAGAGCGAGCGCCATGCCTACTGCCTGGGAAAGACCGGAGCCGAGCGGACCAGAACTGGTCTCAAGCATCGGCAAGAAATCACGGTGAGGATGCCCTTGTAGGCGTGAGCCGAATTTTCGCAGGGTCTTAAGCTCTTTGACCGGAAAATAGCCGGCATGCGCCATGGTCGAATAGAGAACTGGACAGATATGTCCGTTTGAAAGCACTACCCTGTCTCGCTCTGGCCATGCTGGTTTTTTCGGATTATGGTTAAGGGTATGAAAAAACAATACGGTAAATATATCGGCCATGTCCAAGGGGCCAGCAGTGTGTCCCGAACCGGCCGCTATGAGCGATTCTATCAGTGAAATGCGAATATCATTCGCTTTTTTCTTTAGTTCGTTTATTTTTTCGTCAGTGAGTTCCATAATTCTTTAAACCCTGAACCAATAATCAATCTGTCTGCACCGGAGTTTTCGAGTGCATGGTAGTTGGCAAGTTTTATTCCCCCGTCCACGCTTACTGTTATTTGCGGAAAATATTCCCTTACCTTCTTTATTCTATCAAAGATTTGCTCGTCAAGCGGACGCCCTTGGGCACCGATCTCTCCAATGGACATGAGGTGGATGAAATCAACTTCTGGAACAAGAGGAAAGACATCCTCAAGCGGCGTTTGGAGTTCCACCGCCAAACCGATTTCCACTTTACCCCTCAAATTTTTAATCTCCGCTTCGAGTTTGTGGACGATGATCCTTTTGGCTCCCCTATCCGCCCAGCGTCGTGCGATCTCTCCCGGTTTTAGAACCATTAAATGCGCCTCGAAATCCAATTCAATATCTGCCCAGATATCTTCCTCGAGCACATCCATGTGAAAGAAAGAAACTTCTTCCGGCAAGACGGAAATTTTTTTCTCAAGGTCCGTAACAGTTTCCGGCAGTATGGCGGGAATTATTTCCTTCATTGATTATCGATTTTTTTAATGCGCCTCTCGTGTCTTTCTTGGTTGGTAAAAGGAATATCGAGCCACACTTCCACATTTTTCAAAGCGTTCTCCACTTCGACAAATCTGGCCCCGATCGAAAGTATGTTGGCATCATTATGTTCGCGCGATAATTTTAAAATTTCTTCATTGCCTCCGTACCAAACGGTTGCTCGTACATTTTTAAACCTGTTCGCGACCATAGCTTCTCCCTGCCCAGAACCGCCGACGAGTATCGCTCTTACCTCTTTCGGGTTTTGACTGACTTCATTCGCTATCGGCAACATGAAATCCGGATAATCATCATTTTCGTTGTACTCAAAAGCGCCCATATCTTTAACTTCATGGCCGAGTTTTTTTAAAAAAGGTACGAGTCTTTCTTTCAGTTTGAATCCGGCATGGTCGGCGCCTACAAATATTTTCATCGTACTATTTAATATGCGCACCAAACTTAATAACATGATTTAAGAGAGTGTGGCAATACCCGACCTCATTATCGTACCAAGCAAGCACTTTCACTAAATTGCCTCCTACCACGCGAGTAAAGCTAAGATCGGCAATCGAACCGTAAGTACTGCCAAGAATGTCAGAAGAAACAAGTTCTTCTTCTGTGACGGTAAAAATTCCTGCCCATCTCTTATTCTTGGCGGCTTCTTTTAAAATACCGTTCACTTCTTCGGCGGTAGTATTTTTTTTAGAAATAAAGGTGACATCGACGATTGAACCGGCCGGCACGGGCACTCTCATAGATATGCCGTCAAAAAGTCCCTCTAATTTTGTGAACGCTTTGGTTACCGCGATAGCCGCTCCCGTAGAAGACGGTACGATATTCTGCGCAGCCGCCCGCCCTTCTCTGAAACTCTTTTTTGATGGTCCATCAACAAGTGATTGTGATGCGGTGTAGCCATGCGTCGTGTTCAATAATGCTTTTTCAATGCCGAGAGTTTCATCAAGTATGGCGATCAAGGGACTGCCTGCGTTTGTAGTACAGGAAGCATTGGAAGTAACAAGACATGTAGATAATTTTTCTTCGTTCACTCCCATAAGCACCGTGGCCCCTGCTATATCTGTCGGTTCGTCTTTCATCGGCGCCGTTACCACCACCCTCTTTGCTCCGGCATCAATATGGGCTTTGGCCCCGTGATAATTTGTAAAGAATCCCGTAGACTCAATGACCACATCAATATTAAGTTCTTTCCATGGCAGATTTGACGGGTCTTTTTCAGAAATAAATTTAATTTTTTTGCCGTCGATAACAAGATTATTTTCTTTGACTTCAATATTAAATTTACTTTTGCCATAGACCGTATCGAATTTTAAAAGATAGGCTATGTTGTCAATATCGCCAAGATCATTGATGGCGATCACTTCAATCTCTTCTCGTTCCCTCGCCAGTTTATAAAATGCTCTGCCGATCCTTCCTGCACCATTTATGGCTACTTTTATTTTCTTCATTCTTAGAATTCTATCATATCTAGACCAGTCTCAATACCCATGTTTTTCGACTCTCCAGCATTAAGCTCCAGCACATATTTGACGGGTTTGGGAGGATAAAAAGTTTCCGGAAAAGTTTCCGGCTGTACTTCCCTCTCAATGCCAATTACTCGGAAATCTTCATCGATCCAGACGATGTCCAACGCGAAGTTCATGTCTTTCATCCAGAAGCCATATACACCACTATCATCGTAAACAAAAAGCATGCCCATTCCTCCAGTTAGGCTTTCCCTGCCTGACAAGCCTTTTCGCAAGGCATCTGGAGTGCGGGCAATTTCCACCATTATTTCTTGACCATTTATCTTTAAAGTTTTAAAAGAATTATCTATGTTTTTCGGGCGTTGAATAAAAAGAAACAGAGAACCTAGGATAATAATCAATCCCAATATTAGGAAAAAAATGTTTTTCATTTTTATATTGTAACTCTTATCGGCGAAATATAAATAAAACAAAAGAGCCCCCTCTGGGGCTCTTTTGTTTTATTACATCGGTCGACGGTCGCGAGGAGCGCGAGGCTCTAGCGGACGAGCAACATTGACAGTCAACTTTCTTCCTTCGAAGTCTTGACCATTGTACATGTTGATAGCTGCTTGAGCTTCATCATCATTTGACATCTCGACGAATCCAAAACCTTTGCTTCTGCCGGTCATACGATCAATGATAATTGATGTAGAGGAGACAGTACCAGCCTTAGCGAACAAGTCACCAAGAACTGCTTCTGTCGTGGAATAAGGAATTCCACCGACGTATAGCTTTGTTACCATTTTATTTGTGCCAGCATTATATTAACCATGTAAGTGCCGGACCGATCTCATTTCGCGCTCACTCGTTTACTTCGCTTAGCTTTTAACAGAGCGAAAGAAACATTAAGTTACTTCTCAACGAGAACCTTACATGTTTCTTATTATAATCGACAATTAAAAATTTGTCAAACCGCTG
>Ga0210057_1001453_pt1 | contig 35919 bp, 34 predicted proteins | sample CryGeyCG2114_010_2_FD_183968 | JGI IMG/M metagenome (GOLD analysis project Ga0210057, IMG submission 183968) | Groundwater microbial communities from aquifer - Crystal Geyser CG10_big_fil_rev_8/21/14_0.10 (SPAdes) (version 2) | ecosystem: Environmental > Aquatic > Deep subsurface > Groundwater ... | reverse complement strand
GTTTTATTGCGGATTATTCCGCTACGCCGGAGAAATCCACGAAGGCAAATACGAGCCAATCATCGCAAAAAAACTTTTTGATAAAGTTCAGGAAATTTTGAAGCAGAGAGGACGGCCGAGACATAAAACAAAAATTGAGCCGCAAGTTTTCTGCGGATTATTGCGTTGCGGCACTTGTGGCATGATGATCACTGGCGAATACAAGGTTAAGAAGCAAAAAAACGGCAACGAGCATTATTATATTTATTATCACTGCACAAAAAAGCGAAAAGGTTTCAAGTGTTCCGAACCCTGTATTCGCCAAGAGGTTTTAGATAAACAAATTTCCTCTCTGCTTCAAAAAATTTCTTTGCGACCGGATTGGGCAAAAAAACTACAAATCCGGCTTGAAAAAGATAAAAAAGAATCCGCCCAATCCGTTTCTGCTTTTGTTCAAGTGTCGCAAGAAAAAATCCGAATCATACAAACAAAGCTCCAGCGACTTCTTGATGGCTATTTAGAGCAGGACATAGACCGAGAAATATATCGCATAGAAAAAACAAAACTACTATATGAAAAGAAGTCGCTGGACGAGCAAAATATCAAACTTGAACAAAAGCAGAATGATTGGCTCGAACCGATGGAAAACTGGATAAAAGTCGCTTCAAATCTTGAAAAAATCGCAAGGGATAGCAACCTTTTTGAGAAAAAGGTTGCTGCCGAACAAGTGTTCGGCTCGAACCTCCGCTTGGCCGCGCGCGAAGCGCGCGGAAACCCCCAAAATCAATGGGCGGCGCTGTGCGCCACCCACGAAATGGCTGGTCAAAAATCCGAAAGTCAAATCTTGGAGCGGGTGATGGGAATCGAACCCACATAATCTGATTGGAAATCAGAGACACTGCCATTGTGTTACACCCGCAGTCGGGGCACCCAGGCTTGAACTGGGAATCGCACGCTCCCACCCCCAGTACTAAAGATTAACTTTCGGGGCATCCAGATTTGAACTGGAACTAAATCCTCCCAAAGGACTCGTGCTGCCGTTACACTATGCCCCGTTAATTTTAGTACGGGGCAAGAAGCGTGAATGCCTGCCCCGTAGTTAAACTGAAGGTTTATACTATCGGGGTTAACCATTACACCATTCCCCGTTTTTTCTATATTAATAAAAAATTCTTCTTTGGTCAATTTATTTCTCTTTTCTAAAACTTACGATAGGTGAGACTTAGAAAATGAAGATTTCTCTTTGGTTCAATTTATTCTCTTTTAGTCAATTATCAAGCGTCAGCGAAGCTTAAAGAAGAGAATGAAGTTCTCTTCGCCTTCGCTCCACTCGAGTAGTCGATGAACTTTCGTTCTTCTCTACCCTTCGCTTCGCTCGGGTAGATGAAGACTTTGTTTTCGTCGCCTGTTTAGTATGATATACTATATTAATGACCTTTAGAGAAATCCTTTATCATCAAGATAAATCGAAGATTTATCGCAGATTGAAATGAATCGTAGATTCATTGAAGAATTAAATATTACGGCTCAGTGCAAAAGATACGGGCTTTCCCTCTGGCAATGTCCCCAGTTTTTGTTTTTAATTATGGGCCTCATTATTATTGGTTCGACCCTATCTACCTATACCATTGGCACTCGCTATATTGAAGACCCTGAAATAGTTGCCTTGATTGTTTTAATATTAACAACCATTCTATTTATTATTGCTTTCATCATCACCCGCTCCTTTGAAAGATTGGCAGAAGCCAACCGAATGAAATCTGAGTTCGTTAAAATTGTGTCTCATCAGTTGCGCTCCCCCATTACTAATTTGAGCTGGGCAATTGACATTTTAATGTCGGGAGAAATGGGCAAAGTTGAAGAAAAACAGACTGAATATCTTAAAATCTTAAAAGAAAACAGCAGCCGGATGATAGATTTGGTAAAAGACTTACTGATTGTTTCAAGAATTGAAGAAGGCTCTTTGATGATTAAAAGAGAAAAAATTTCAATAGAGCCAATTATAAAAAAATTAATCTCAAGATTTGAACCTTTTGTTCTGGCTTCAAACGTTGAGATAAAGTTTGAGGCCGGTGAAAACTTACCCCAGGTTTTTATTGATGCTCATCAAATTGAAATTGTAATTGAGAATCTTTTTGATAATGCGATTCGTTATATAAAAGGAGAAGGAGAAATCAAAATCAAACTTAAGCAGAGAGATAAAACCTTATATTTTGAAATAAAAGATACCGGAGTAGGAATTCCAAAAGATGACCAAAAATTTATTTTCCAGAAATTCTTCCGTTCTGAAAACGCCATCAGGCAGCAAACCCAAGGGTCAGGTCTTGGTCTTTTTATTGCCAAATCAATCATTGAACGATTTGACGGACAAATCGGTTTTGAATCAGAAGAGAACAAAGGTTCAACATTTTGGTTCACTTTACCAATAAATCAATAATACAACTAACATAAACAAATTTGGACGTAGATTGCACTAATTGCTAAATTTGTGTAATTTATGGTCAAATTGGTGTAAATTCGCTATATGGCAAAAACAATACTTTTTATAGAAGATGAATTGGCTCTTCAAAAAACCTTTGGAGATATTTTAAGACGAGGAGGATATGAAATGATTTCTGCCCTTGATGGAGAAACTGGTTTAAGATTGATTAAAGAAAAAAAACCAAATTTAATTTTACTTGACCTTATTTTGCCCAAAATTAATGGCTTTGATGTTTTAAAGAAAACAAAAGAAAACCCAGAGACAAAAGAAATACCAGTTATTGTTTTGACCAATCTTGAAGGGGTGGGAGATTTAGATAAAGTAATCGAATTAGGGGCAACTACTTACTTGGTTAAAACCCAATATAGTTTAGAGGAAGTAGTCGAAAAAATTAAGAAAGCGTTAGGCGAATAAAAATATTATGAAAGTTGAACCTCATCAGCTAAAAGCTTTTTTGCTTGATGCGGGTTTAATCAAAGAAGCTCAATTTGATGCCGCCCGAAAGAAAGCCGAGAGTACCTTCCAGAAAGTTGGCGATGTTTTGATTTCAGAAGGTTTAATCACCCAAGAAGAATTAATTAAGTTGGAGGCTTATATTTTAGGAATTCCTTTTGTTAGCTTAGAAAAAGAAATTGTTCCGAGCGAAGTCTTAAAAATAATTCCAGAACCCATTGCCCGTTCTCATAATATCATCGCTTTTCGAAAAAAGGGACAAGATCTTGAAGTGGCGATGATAGACCCTGAAGACTTGCGAACAATTGAGTTTATTAAAAAGACAGCTAATTTAAGAATTCTGCCCAGACTGACCACCCCCGAATCAATAAAAAATGTCTTGCGTCAATATCAAAAAACTCTCGAAATTGAATTTGGAGAAATCATTAAAAAAGAAGCTGGAGGAATAAAAACACTAAAGGAAGAAGAATTAGTTGAGGAAAAGGTTGAGCTTCAGAAAATAGCTGAAGAATTGCCAACAATCCGAATTATTGATACTTTATTGAAACACGCTATTCTGCAAAGATCTTCAGATATTCATATTGAGCCAACAGAGAAAGAAGTTATAGTAAGATATCGAATAGATGGAATTTTAAGAGACGCTATGACTCTTCCTAAGGTTGCCTCCTCTGGCGTTGTTGCCAGGATAAAGGTTTTGTCTAATTTAAAATTGGACGAACATAGATTACCCCAGGATGGTAGATTTAAAATTGAAACTGAGGATTATAAATATTCAATCAGGGTTTCAATTTTACCAGTTTTTGATGGAGAAAAAATTGTAATGAGATTACTTCCTGAAACTGCCAAGGCTTTTACCTTGGAACAATTAGGTTTGAGGGGGGAGGCCTTAGAAAATGTTCAAGATAATTTAAGAAAGCCAGTGGGGATGATTTTAGTAACAGGCCCTACTGGTTGCGGAAAAACAACCACTCTTTATGCTATGATGGAGATTTTAAATACTCCGGGAGTAAACATCTCAACTGTTGAAGATCCGGTTGAATATCGAATGCCAAGAATTAATCAAACTCAAGTTAATCCAAAAATTGGCCTCACTTTTGCTTCAGGACTTCGTTCTTTGGTCAGGCAAGACCCTGATATTATGATGGTTGGAGAGATTAGAGATAATGAAACAGCCTCTTTAGCTATTAATGCTGCTTTGACCGGTCATTTAGTTTTATCAACTTTACATACAAACTCAGCTGCCGGCTCTATTCCAAGATTGATTGATATGAAATGCGAACCATTTTTAATTTCCTCAACTTTAAATTGTATTTTAGCTCAGAGATTAGTGAGGAAACTTTCTGAAGAAAAAGAAAAATATATTCTAAAAGAATCTGATTTAAAAAATATAGCTAAATTTTACGACTTAGAAAGAATTTTAAAAATTTTAAAAGAAGAAAAAATCGTTAAACCAACGGCAACCTGGAAAAATACCCCATTTTATCGCCCAAAATCAACCAAAGAGTGTCCAGAGGGATACAAAGGTCGAATAGGAATCTATGAAACTTTGCCCGTAACTGAAACAATAAAAGAGTTGGTTATTAAAAGTGCAACATCAGATCAAATTCAAGCAGAAGCTCAAAAGGAAGGAATGAAAACAATGATTGAAGATGGATTTGTAAAAGCTGCTCAAGGAATAACATCTATTGAGGAAGTCTTAAGAGTAATCATTGAATAAACATAATTGAATCTTTAGTTATTATGGCACGCTACTCCTACATTGCTAAATCTTTAAAAGGAGAAGAAAAATCAGGAGTTTTAGAAACTAAAAACGAAAGAGAATTAGCTCAAATCCTGCGTCAAGAAGGCTATATTCTAATTTCTGCTAATTTAGAAGTTAAAAAAATGAGGAGAAAAATTTCTCTTTCATTTTTTAAAAAAGGAGTTGGTTTGACTGAAAAAATGATGTTTACTAGGAATCTCCAAGTAATGGTCTCGGCCGGTATTTCCTTGCCTCGGGCAATTAGAACATTATCCCTCCAAACAAAAAATAAAGGGTTTCAAGAGGTATTAATGGATATTACCGAAGAGATAAACAGGGGAAAAAACCTTTCCGAATCTTTAGTTAAATACCCAAATATTTTCTCTGAACTTTTTCAAAGCATGATAAAGGTAGGTGAGGAATCGGGAACTTTAGAAGAGGCTTTAAAGGTTTTAACCAAGCAGATGGAAAGTGAACACGAATTAAAATCAAAAATTATGGGAGCGCTGATGTATCCGGCAGTAATAATTTGTGCCATGCTTGGAATTGGGGCTTTAATGTTGATAATGGTTGTGCCGAAATTAGCTGCCACCTTTAAAGAGCTAAATGTCGAACTTCCGGTTACTACCAAAATAGTGATAGGAATAGGCACTTTTTTGTCTCAAAAATGGTTCTTGGCTATTCTAATAATCATTGGATTTATCTTTTTTTTGCGTCAAATCATAAAGACAAAAAAGGGGAAAAAGATTTTCGACGGTTTAATCTTAAAAATTCCGATAATTTCACCTATTATTAAAAAAACTAATTCTGCCTATACTACCGGAACTTTAAGTTCTCTTATTGTCTCCGGCGTTCCTATTGTTCGTTCATTAGAGATTATTTCTGAAACCTTAGGCAATGTTTATTTTCGGCAGTCTATAACTGAGGCAACTGAGAAAGTAAGAAAAGGACAAAAGCTGTCGGAAGCTCTGAAACCATACCAAGCTCTTTATTCCCCTCTTGTTATTCAAATGATTGAGGTTGGAGAAGAGACGGGTGAAACTTCAGAGATTTTAGGAAAATTAGCTGATTTTTTTGAAGACGAAGTTGCCAACACTACTAAAAACCTATCTTCAATCATTGAACCAGTAATAATGCTTCTTATCGGAGGAGCAGTAGGATTTTTTGCGGTATCTATGATTCAGCCGATGTATTCAATGTTAGGAGCAATTAAATGAAAATTTCGAAATTAAAAGGTTTTACCTTAGCTGAAACTTTAGTGGTTATTTCTATTATTGCGATATTGGCGGCAACTGGGGCCCCTTTGTACAAAGAGATTCAACCTGTTTTAGAATTAAGCGGAATAACGCGAGAGATAATCACTGATATTCGTTATATCCAACAGCTTACCGTAACCGAACAAATTGACCACTGTTTGTGTTTTTTTCCTTTAGACGGTGAATATGAGAGGAGGTATCAACTGATTCGCTGCGGAGTTTCTGACCCTCAGTGTGGCCAATCAAACCCTATTCTAATTAAAGAGAAATCATTTCAAGAAGAAATTAAAACTCTAACTATTTCTGGTTTTACAGACAATGAAATAAGATACAATCCTTATGGAGCAGCCAATCGAGCCGGCACAATGACCTTAACTAATATTCAAGATAAGACAAAAACAATTGAGGTCAAATCCTCTGGTTTTGTAAAAAGTCATGATTAAAATAGTAAATTTATTAAAACAGAATTTTATTCTCCCAAAATTTTTGAAGAAGAATTTAGGTGGTTTTACCCTAATCGAAACGCTGGTTGCCATTTTTGTTTTAACGGTTGGAATTGTAGCAGTTCTCCTTATGTTTCCCCTAAGTATTCAAGTTGGGAAATCAGCTCAAATGGCAACAATAGCAGTTCAATTAGGTCAGGGAGAAGTGGAGGAAATTGTCTCTAAATCATACGGCGAAATTTTAGTGGGCACTACTTCAAAAACCACTTTTGATTCTCCCTTCAGTTCTTACCAAAAAGAAATAAAAATAAGCTATGTTGATCCCAATAACAATCTTCAAGAAACTGGTAGCGATACCGGAATAAAAAAAATAGAAATAACTATTTTTTGGGAACCTCCTCTTTTAGGGTCCACTAAAACCCTTAAAATAGCAAGTTTAATTGCTGAAAAATAAAAAATTATGTCAAAAAAATGTTTCCAATTAGGACTTACTTTAACTGAGCTTTTAGTAACTATTACTATCTTCATTCTTATTACCGTCATTATTTATTCAACACATATTTTAAGTCAGCAAAGTTATCGAGAAGGAGAAAAGGCAGCCGAGATTACTCAAAATGGAAGAGTGGTTTTAGAAAGAGTGACTAGAGAAATTCGTCAGGCAAAAGAGATTGTAACAGAGCTTCCTCAGATTCCTGACAGTCCCGATAATCCTCCGCCTTCTGAAATTGAGTTTGAGGATGGCCATACTCCCTCACCCTATGAATCCTTAGGTAGCGACTATTATTACATTCGCTACTATATTCCCGAAGATAGTACTGAAATTAAAAGACAATACAGAGTTTACTGTTTCGATGATTGTAGTATTTGTAATACTTATTTTCGCTGGAATGATACCAGAATAGTTGAAAGCGTAGAAGAAAATACTCACCCCTGCGATTTAGAAGAAACAATTATTGGAGAATATATAACCGATTTAAAATTTTGGGGCGCTGGTTTAATTAATATTTTTTTTACTTTATCTAAAGATACTAAAGAAATGAATTTTAAAACCAAAGTTCTTGGAAGAAATATTTAAAAAAATGAAAATTTTTAAAGAGAAAAGAAAAAAAGGCGTTATCTTAATTGTTGCTTTTTTGACGCTTGGAATTTTGTTGCTTTTAGGTGTTTATTTCCTAAGTTTTACTTTAACTGATTCCCGGATTTCTAAAAGCCAGGTTTCTGCCACCCAAACTTATTATTTAGCTGAAGCTGGTGTTAACGAAGCAATTTGGAAATTAAAAAATGATTCTATTTGGAAAAATAATTTTGAAACTAATCCTGACTGGGAATCAGAAGTAGTGACTCGGGATCCAGCGTTATTTCCCGGAGGTTCTTATCAATTTAAAGTGGAAAACTTTGATAATGCTTATGGAGAAATTACTTCCACCGCTAAACTTTTACTATCTGAAGGAAAATTTGCTCAAAGAATAGTCAAAACTAAAGTATTTAAAGCTCAAGGCAGTCCATTAAGTGATTATAATATTTTAGCTGGAGGACCTAGTGAGAATATCTATATTTCCTCTACCTCTCCTTTAAATATTCATAATGGGAGTATTTTTGCCAATAATAATATTAATATTAAATATGGGAGCGTGGTTAATGTAGATAGCAAAGCTTTAGCTGGTAATAACATTAATGTTTCTGGAAACTCCCAGTTAAATGCCGCTCAAGGCAGGTGTTCCAAAAATTACTGTACAATAGAAAATTGTACCGAAAGTCCCGAACAATGTCCTCCGGCTTCAGTTTCTATGCCTCCAATTGATTTTGATTCTATTAGTCCCAGTTCTTATCTTAATTTAGCCAAAAGTAGCGATTGCAGTCTAATACGAACTGATGGAAAAACTAATTGTGTCTTTACTCTTCAAGAATTTGAAGATTTAATGTGGTCAAATCAAGATTTAACTTTGCCTTCAGATACCGTAACCTATATCACTGGAGACATAAATATCAGAGCTGATCAAATATTAAGAGTAGACGGAGTCTTAGTTGCTGATCGAGATTTGAATATTGGCGATGATCTTTGTTGGACCAGTAAAAATCCTCCTTATCTCCGTTGTGGTTCAAGTCAATTAATAATTACTCGGCCAGGCACACCGGAAGATGATAAGCCAGCTGGCCTTTTGGTTAAAAGAAAAATTAATAGTAGTGAATGGGTAGCTAGTTTGAATATAACTGGTCTAATTTATGCTGGCGATGAAATGAAGCTTATTAGCTTGGGGGCAGCAGTTGAAATTCATGGCGGAATCGCAGTTAGAAAATTTACCTTAAGCAGCTTGTGGCAAGGAGTTAATATTTATTTAGACTCTGATGTTGTTGCTGATACTTTCAAACAACCAATCTATTCTCCGGTGATAACCGTAGAACATTGGGAAGAAAGCTATTAAAATGTTCAATGAATTAAGAATTCATTTCACCTCTCGTAAATTTTTCAATTTACTTCGATGTTAGAATTCCTTACTTTAAAACCTGGAGCATTCGGATTGGATATTTCTGATTTGTCTTTAAAAATTGTTAAACTCAAAAAAAAGCGAGGCGTTTTAAATTTGGCTTCTTTTGGAGAGGCAGAAATTAAACCAGGAATAATCGAAGGGGGAGAAATTAAAGATGAGGAGGCATTGGCCAAGATTATTAAAGAAGCCCTAAAAAAAGTAAAAGGAGAAAAACTGAAAACCAAATATGTAATAGTTTCTCTGCCAGAAGAAAAGGCCTTTTTACAAGTCATTCAAATGCCTTTAATGAAAGAGGAAGAATTAAAAAAAGCAATATTATATGAGGCAGAAAACTATATTCCTTTGCCAATTAACCAGGTTTATTTAGATTCTCAAGTGATTCAACCGGTATATAATCACTTAGACCACACCGATGTTTTAATTGCCGCTTTGCCTAAAAAAACCGTTGATCCTTATCTAAATTCGATAAAAAAAGCCGGCCTTCAACCCAAAATATTCGAAATTGAATCTCAAGCCATTTCCCGGGCCTTGATAAAAAACGAAGTTAGTCCCTTTCCCATTCTTTTGATTGATTTTGGGGCGAATAGAACCGGTTTTATAATTTTCTCTGGTTACTCTTTAAGATTTACCGTTTCTATTCCAGTTTCTTCTCAAAAATTTACTGAGGCCATTTCTCGGACATTTAATATAGACTTGACTGAAGCCGAAAAACTAAAAATAAAATATGGTTTTGAAGAAAAAGTTAAGGTAAAAATCAAAAACGAAAAATCAGAGATAGAAGAAGAAAAAGGGGAAATTTTCGAAGCTTTAATCCCCACCTTTACGGATTTAGTAGAACAAGTTAAAAAATATATTAATTATTATCAAACCCATGCCAGCCATGAGCATTTGCCACCAAATGGAAAAGGAGTTTCAAAAATTTTGCTTTGTGGAGGGGGAGCTAATTTAAAAGGATTAACCGAATTTTTAACCGCCGAACTAAAAATTCCCGTAGAACTGGGGAATCCTTGGCTAAATATTCTCCCCAAACCTTTAAAAGAAGTGCCGGAATTACCGTTTGAGAAATCACTTGGTTACACCACGGCGTTAGGATTGGCCCTTCGCGAAATTAAAGAAAAATAATAATTCGTAGGATGGCGACGAGAACTTTGTTCGTCGAGTCAAGACGAGACGAGAGAAGAAACACTTTTCTTCGAACTCATCTTCACCTTCGCCCGCTAAAGCGGACTCGGTCTATGATTAATCTTTTGCCACCACAACAAAAAGAAGAACTTTTAACCGAAGAGAAGTTTAAATTAAATTTAATTTTAGGAATTTTGGTTCTAATTTTTCTTATTTCTCTAATTTTAGTTTTATTTTCAATTAAAATTTATATTTCAGGCCAGCTTGATGCTCAGAAAATTATTCTTTCTCAAGAAGGAAAAAAATTTAAAGAATTAGAAAGTAAAGTTTTCCAAGAAAAGTTAAATTTTTTAAATCAAGAGTTATCAGAATTAACTTCTTTTTATCAAGGCAGAATTGATTTAAATGAAATTTTAGAAAAAATATCTAATTTTCTTCCTTCGGGAGTATATTTAACCTCCTTTTCTTTCTCGGCCGATACTTTTCAAATCTCCTTAGCTGGTTTTTCTCCTACCCGAGAAGCATTAGTCATATTTAAGAAAAACCTTGAACAGGAAAAAATTTTTAGTCAAGTTTCTTTCTCGTCTAATTCTTGGTTTGAACCAACTAAATTCTCTGTTAATTTTAAGATTTCAAAATGACCATTAATAAAAAAGAAAAAGTTTTAATATCAATAATAGTTTTTGGTGGAATTATTTTCCTTTTAGTTTTTCTTTTAATCTTCCCTCTTTTTAAAGAAATTAAGAGAAGCTCTGAAGATTTCGTATCTTCCAAAAAAGAAATAGCTTCTTTTGAAATTCAAACTAAAAATCTCGAAGAATTTAGGCAATTTTATCAAAAAAACCTATCAGATTTAGAGAAATTTGACAAATTATTTATCGATCCGGAGGTTCCCCTTGATTTCATTGGGTTTTTGGAAAAAGTTTCTCAAGATTCTAAGATAAAAATTAAAATATCTCTTTTCCCATCTAAGGGAGTTAAAAAAGAAATTTGGCCTTTTGTTCAATTCCAAATTTCTGCCTTTAGCTCTTTTTCAAATTTTTCGAAATTTCTTGAAAAAATAGAAACAGCTCATTATTTAATTGAAATTCAAAATCTTAATATTAATAGGTTAACCGAAGATGAGCTAAAATCCGAAGAATTTAAAGGATTTAGTTTTGGAGATATAAAAGCCAACCTTTTGTTAAAAGTTTATACAAAATAAGATAGGTACTTACTCGCTTTCGCCTGCCTGTTTCCTATCTTGAATCAGAATTTGAAAAATTCCGATATTCTAAAATGAAAATAAAAATTGATAAAATTAAAAAATTTTTTAAAAAACTACCTTGGATTTTAGGAAAAAATTTCTTTTTAGCTTCAATTTGTTTTATTATTCTATCTCTAATTTTAGGCAGCTTTTTATTTTATAGATACAATATTTTAGCCAAAAAAGTGGAACTTCAAATTACTGAAAAACCTCTTCAATTTGATGAGAAAACATACCAAGATATTTTAAAAATTTGGCAAGAAAGAGAAGAAAGACTTAATGAAGCTGATTTGAGAGAATACCTCAATCCTTTCAGATAGGGCGAAGAGGACATCGTCCTCTTCTTTAACTTCGCTTACCTGAGCGTGGCGAAAGGTGAAAAAGAACAGAATGTTCTTTGCCCCTACAGAAGCTCGTTGACTAAAGAAAAAATTTTAGGTAAAATATTTTTTGTTAAAGCCCTCGTAACTTAATTGGGTTTAACTTGATCCGCATTAAAATTTTGCCCTCATAGTTCAACGGATAGAACACGAGTTTTCTAAACTTGAAGTGGAGGTTCGATTCCTCCTGAGGGCACAATTTTTTGCCGTATAAGTTCAAAAACATATTGGAAAAAACTGGTACGCTGAAGACGGCAAGAAATTTAAGCATTTTTACTTTACTTTTTTATCTATTTTACCTTAATTTCCCGCCTTTTTATATCCAAAAATTTTGGAAACTTTTAGTTCGAACCCTTGACAAGTCCTCTGTGTATTTGTTAATATAATAAAACCTCTTTAAGGGGTTTTAATATGTCTAAAAACCTAAAATGCCTTCCTTTTCGGAAAAAATGGAGGTTACATATCCTGTTTCCCTTAATTTTAGTTAGTTTAATCGGAATTTTACTCTTTTTTGAACTCAAAACGCCAGCTGTTGAGGCTGATTTTGAGGTAATTTCGAATCAAAACGCAGAGGTTCCTCGATTTTCGGTTATTCAAAATAATAGTCTTTCTCCAATTTCCAACCCTTTAATACCTCAAGATAACCTTATAGTAATTGAGCAAATATCAGTTATTGTTACTGGTTATTCTTCTTCACCCGAGGAGACCGATAGTAGTCCTCGATTGACAGCGGCTGGAACTTGGGTTAGAGATGGAGTTATAGCTAATAATATGTTGCCCTTTGGAACAAAGGTCAGGATTCCCGAAATTTACGACGATAAAATTTTTGTGGTTGAGGATAGAATGAGTTTAAGGAAAGGTAATTTTCACATCGATATCTGGTTCCCGAATTACTGGCAGGCTCTAAACTTTGGCGCCAAAAGAACCTACATTGAGATTTTAGAAGGGTAATTTTAAATTAAAAATAGAAAAAGCCGCGCCATTGGCGCGGCTTTTTTGTGCCCGGGGAGGGACTTGCACCCTCACGGGTTGTTCACCCACTGGATTTTAAGTCCAGACCGTCTGCTAGTTCCGGCACCCGGGCATTTTGAGGCCACGGTCGGATTTGCACCGACGTATAGCGGTTTTGCAGACCGCAGCGTTTGCTTCTTCGCCACGTGGCCATGTTCCTATTTTACCCTATTTTTCCTCTTTTATCAAACGTCAGTGAAGATGAAGAAGAGATTTATCTCTTTGACTTCAACTCTTCTAAAATCTCTTCAACTTTGGCTGCTTCAGCCGTTTTTTCTTCTGGAAAAAATTTCAATCTTGGCAAAGGCTTCATTTTTACTTTTTGGTTGAACTTTTGCTGTAAAAAATAAATTTTTTTGTTTAAAATTTGCAATACTTTATCCAATTTTTCCTCCGGAATTGTAGAGATGAAAACCTTACTTTCTCTTAAATCAGCCGATGTCGCAACTCTGGTCACTGTTACTAAGATATTTGAAGGGAACTCAATCTCTCGCAGGATGAGTTGTGATAAGACCTCTTTTATTAAAGCATTAATTCTTAAAATACGTTTTGACATAAAATTAAATTAAAACTTTTTGTTTAAATTTCTTCTCTTTTTCTTTCTTCGGTATATATCAATAACACATCTCCCTCTTCGATTTTTGTCTCTCCTTCATACAATATTCCGCATTCTTCACCTTTTGAAACTCGCTCCGTATCTTTTTTGTTCTTTTGAAGATTAATTAGTCTGCCCTTGTCTATTAATTCTTCGCCCCGAAAAACCTCAATTAAAGCTCCTTTTTTTACTTCTCCCTCAATTACTTTTCCGCCAATAATTTGGCGGTTTTTCTCGATTAGAAAAATAACCAGGGCTTTAACCCTTCCTATGTCAATTCTTTCTACCTCTGCTTTTAAAAATCTTTGGCATAATTTTCTCACTTCTTCTACCAAGTCGTAAATTACCTGAAATTGCATTATTTTTATTTTTTCTCTTTCGGCCAAATTTTTAGCAAATGGATTTATTTTTACTCGAAAACCTAAAATCAAAGCTTTACTGCTTTTAGCTGTTTTAATATCTGATTCATTTATTTCTCCAACCTCAGATTTAAGAACTCTTAAGATAATTTTTTCTTGAGGAATCTTTTTTAAAACCTCTTCAATCGCTTCGGTTGACCCTAAAAAATCTGCTTTTAAAATTAAATTTAAAACCCTTTGCTCTGTAGGAAACCCGATAGGGCTTTCCTTCGGGGTTTTTGTTCGGCTTTGTATAAGATAATTTTTTGCCTCTTCTAAGATTGAGAAGACTCTAAATTTTTCTCCAACCCTTGGACAATCTTCAAAACCTACGACAATAATCGGATCTCCAGGTGAAGCCTCTGAGAGAGGTAATCCTTGAAAGTTTTCTAAATTTTTTATTTTCCCAAAAGCAAAATTTGTACCGAGAACATCCCCTACCCTCAAAACTCCCTGAGTTAAAATTAAAGTAGCTGTTGGCCCTCTTAACTTATCTAAATAAGACTCAATCACCACCCCTTCAGCTGGTCCTAAAATATCAGCTTTTAAATCTTCCATTTCAGCTATTAATAATACAACCTCTAAAAGTTCATCAATCCCTTTTCCAGTTTTTGCCGAAGTCTCAACAGAAGGCACCTTTCCTCCTAAACTTTCAACTAAAACATCTTCTTTTTGGAGTTCCCTTTTTACCTTTTCTGGATTGGCTTCCGGTTTATCAATTTTATTTAAGGCAACAATTAAGGGAATTTGAATTTTTTTTATATGAGAAATTGCCTCTTTTGTTTGATCTTTTACTCCTTCAGCAGCATCGATGACTAAAATGGCAATATCAGCCACCTTTGCTCCCCTTGAGCGCATGGCTGAAAATGCCTCATGCCCAGGAGTATCAATAAAGGTAATTTTTTTACCATCTTTCTCAATTTGATAAGATTCGATGTGTTGGGTGATAACTCCGCCTGGTTTTCCACCAGTAAATTGAAGTTTTTGAATAGCGTTAAGCAAGCTACTCTTTCCATGATCAATATGTCCTAAAACCACCACCACCGGCGGTCGAGTTATTAAATTTTGAGTTTTTGTTTCCACCCCGTTAGAAATTTCAGCTGTTTTCTTCTTCATAATAATTTCTTTAACAAACCCCGTTGAATTTTTATAATTTCTAACGGGGTCCATATTTTGCTTTATCTATTGCTTTTTTCTCCTCCTCAGATAATAAATATTCCGAATTTCCATTTTTGATTGGTTTTCCATAAACCCGATTTCCTTCCCTGGTGTATAAACTAGTAATCACCACTCCATTATCATTTCTATCGAGCAAGGTAATTGAAAAACTTTGGTCGCCTCCAATCTCTTTGAAGGGATTAAATCTGACAATCCCAATTTTCTGAATAGAAAACTGACTTTCTTTTTTCAAATTTTCTAATTCTTCAGAAAGATTTTCAAAATTTTTCTCAAATTCCTTAAATCGAGCCAAAACCTCTTTAAAATTCTCTGGTTCTTTTTTTGTTTTTTTGAAAAATTTGAACATGGCGGAGGAGAGAGGACTCGAACCTCTAAAGGATTTCTCCCACGGCATTTCGAGTGCCGCGCAATAGCCATTCTGCCACTCCTCCAAAATCTCATCTAATTTAACATAAATTAACAAAAAATAAAAGCCCAAAATGGGCGAGAAGATTTATGGTGTTTGTTAGAAAAAGTTAGAACTTTTTACCAAGAAAATCCCGATGCTAACTTTTAGCCCGTTACCGAAGCCCGAGCCCCGAGCGAAGCGAGGGGCGAGGCAACAATTCACAACCCAAAACTTGCAAAGTTGCGATTGGTGGACCCGAGGGGGTTTGAACCCCTGACCTCACGCATGCCATGCGCGTACTCTACCAGCTGAGCTACGGGCCCAAATTTTGCATTTTACATTTTGAATTTTAAATTTATTATGGTGCTCTATGTTGAAAATGATTAAAACGCATTTCGCCACCTGCGACGGAAAAAAGTCTCCCTAATTTGCGGCTTGCCCACGACTTCATCGGGGTTCGTCGCGAACTTTGTCAATTTTAATTTTTGGCAAGCGGAGCGGAACTTACTGGTAAAATATTAGCATATTTTACCTTTGGCGGCAAATTCTTTATTCCTTTGAAAAATAAATAAGTCCCAAGTAGTACTTGGCCACAAGGGGCTTAATTGAACGAACTCATTAGGAAATGGAGGAAAAAATTAATTTAGAAAGTGGTAGGCTACTTCCTAAAGACCAGAACAGATATCGTCAGACTATTATCCGCAACATCCGTTTCCCCCCTGACAACACTTACTTTAGCCGTCAGCTTGTGACGGATTCCCGCTGGTTCTGTTGGCGTCCAGTAAATTAGCTGACTCCTTGATTTAGAGGGGGCGAGGGTGAATCTCTGAGAGCTAATTAGCCTATTATTAACCGTATTGTCAAATATGCTTAAATTAAGTGTTTCCTGGTAGCCCCCCTCATTCTCTATTGTTACTACAAGTTTAGCCCTCTGGCCTATTGTGGCCGTGCTGCTGGTAGCCCTGAATTTTGTTACCGCCACATCGTGGATAAAAGATGGTGGTTTGGGTGGTTCGTTGGGCTTTTTTCCCACGCAGACATTGCCCTGGCGCAGCGCCTTTTCAATAGAGGCAAGATTGCGTTCAGCGTAAACCCAGACCTTAACCGAGCAATACTTGTTGACTTCGTGAGCATCTGATCCAGCCACCATGCCCTTCCATTTCTCAGCGCACCAGCTTGGCGCCGATAAACCGTGACCATTATAAAGCTCGTATCCCTCCACCTCTTGGGGGATATCTTTGGGGATATCTGTTGACTCCCCCCAGCTCCAGGTAGCAGGGTGAGCAATACAGATAAAAGCCCCTTGATTATAAGCATCGGTTACAGAGGTTGGCATTCTCTGCACAAAATACATCAGGAGATGCTTAAGGTAACCGGGGCAGGTCCATTCTAGGGCGGGGATAATGATCAAACCATCAGCCTTGACTTGAGTAAGTCTATCATGGTCGCTGATAGCGAGAATGTCGAACCCTTTTTCTTTATAGAGTTCAACAATCTTGTCTGGCGGAAGCGAACCGTCAGACTTCTTCGAGTGGACATGCAAATCGGCCAGTAGCCATTCTGGGCCACTAGAAGCTGCTGCCGTCATGGATGGAGCGGGAAAAAGGGAAAGGATAATCAACGCAACCAACGCCAATCCTAATCCTATCATCTTGTGTTTGCTCATCTTGACCTCCTTGCTTTTTAGTTTTTCCCAAATACCCTGATAATACCCTGATTTTTACTCGATAGAACAACCTCCTTTCTTTAAATTCTGTTAAGGTGCGAAAATTGTGAACACTTTATTTTAACATGTAACAAAGAATCTGTCAAGTAGTCCGGTATTGTGTACGATCATATTTTATCTCAGTAGTTTAAAGATAATCTAAAAACAGTTAGTTATCAATTACTTGCCAACTTCCTAGGCAGGGTTGCGTCATCCCTTGTATTGAAAGGTCGAACGAACGAAAAATCACCGAAGGAATCGGTGATTTTTTTGTGGCATTTTTAGGTCATGCTAGTCAGTCGCCTGAATTAGTATGTGAATATGCCCCTGATAGGAATCGAACCTATAATTTAGGGTTTAGGAAACCCTCGTCCTATCCGTTGAACGACAGGGGCAAGAAAAAATTTTCAATTTTCAATTCTAATGTTATTAATATAGCAAAATTTTTACTTGTTGACAATATTATTTATTGTTACAATAAGATATATGCCAGAGAAATCGCCCATTGTTGAAGTAGCAAAAAAAGTTTGTCCCGCAGTAATTACCATTATTATTTCCAAAGACCTGCCGAAAGTGGAAGGTTTTTATCTTTTTCCTTTTGGTGGAGAGAATTTTATTTTTCCAAAAATTGAGAATGGCAAAAAGGAAAAAACGAAAATTGGTGGTGGTTCCGGATTTATTATTACTCCGAATGGCTACATCTTGACCTGTAATCATGTTGTTGGGGCCCCGGAAGCAAATTATACAGTTATTTTTGACCCTCAACATAAATATCAAGCGAAAATCTTAGATAAAGACCCTTTAATCGATATAGCAATATTAAAAATCGATGAAAAAAATCTACCCTATCTGGAATTAGGCGATTCGGATAAAATTGAATTAGGAGAAACAGTGGTAGCTATTGGAAATCCCTTGGGAGAATTTGAAGATACTTTATCAGCTGGAATTGTCTCTGGTTTAAGTCGGAAAATTACCGCTTACGGCGGCATACCTTTTAAAGCCACCAGTTTGAGAGGATTGATTCAGACCGATGCTGCCATCAATCCTGGAAATTCTGGCGGCCCTTTGGTTAATATGGAAGGAAAGGTAATTGGAATTAATACGGCTATGGTTATGGGGGCCCAGAATATTGGTTTTGCCATTTCCATCAATTATGTTAAAAATATTTTAGAAGAAGTAATGAAATACGGAAAATTGAAGAGGCCATTTTTGGGAGTAAGATATGTTATTTTGAATCTCGAAATTTCCAAAGCTAATAAATTGCAAATTGATTATGGAGCTTTAATTGTCAGGGAAAGTTTTGGCGAACCGGCAGTGGTAAAAGGGTCATCCGCAGATAAAGCCGGCCTGAAAGAGTATGACATCATTTTGGAAATGGATGGCAAAAAAATTACTGAAGAAAATCCTCTTGCTGATTTATTGGCCAAACACAAAATTGGCGATGAAATTTCCTTTAAAGTTTTAAGAGAGGGAAAAGAAATAACCCTTAAAGTAGAACTGGAAGAGAAAAAATAATTCTATCGATTTCCGAAATCAATAGAATAAAAACAGCTTTTTAAAGCTATTTTTTGTTTAATGAATGGATTTTAAGCTAAAATCTATCAATAATCTCCCTAAGCTGATTCATTTGCTCTTTGGTCCCGCAAGAGAGCCTAATCCAAGATTTATCTAAGCCCGTAGTACTTATACCATCGCCTTGATTTACTATTACTCCATTTTTCAAAAGGAATGAATAGAATTTATTTGCTTCGTTTATAGAAAAGAATCTAATAATTATATTATTGGTGTTACTTTTTATAATATTGAATCCTTTTAATTTTAAGTATCTCTCAGAATCATTTTTTAATTTTTTAATCTCTTTAATGAGATTTTTAAAGTATTTTTCCTCTTTTAATAATACTAGAGCCACATTTACCGAAGGTGAAGAAACATCATAAAATAACTTTTTATCTTTTAATTGATTAATGAGTTTTTTATTCCCCTACTATAAATCCTAATCTTAAACCAGCCGCAGAGTATCCTTTAGAAAAACTCCTCAGAACTAAAAGGTTAGGATAATTTTTAATATATCTTAGACCAGATTCTCCACCAAAATCTATATAGCATTCATCAACTGCTACAATCCCGTTAGTTTTCTTAGTGATGTCCAATATTGTCCTCGCATTTAACAAACCGAAGGGATTATTCGGGTTACATAGAAAAATCAAAGAGGCTTTTTTAACCTCGGGATTATTAGTATTAATTTTATATTCTTTCCATTGTCCATTGAATGAATATGTGGCTTTATATTTTCTTCCATTCCTTCTGGCAGCCTCTTTAAATTCAAAATAGGTTGGTGTAAAAAATAAAATTTTTTGACCAAAAACTTTTACAATTAAGTCAATGGCGCCATCGATACCATTAACTAATAGTATATTATCTTTATTGACATTAAATTTCTTAGATAGGTTAGAAACCAATGAATCGTAATTCTGAGGATAAAGATTGACATCTTTAAAACATCTTTTGAATTTCCTAATAATTCTTTCTGGTAAAGGGTATTTAATGTCGCCTAATTTAAGATTGATTTCTTTCATTGGTTTAATTATATCACAAATCAAAACAGCCTGAGGAAAACTCAGGCTGAAATTTTAGCTGATGGGGTGGCTAAGCGGATTTGCACCGCCTCCGAGAGTTCCACAAACTCTAATGCTGCTGTTACACCATAGCCACCATGTGCCCTCGACAGGAGTTGAATCTATACTCTTAGCCCTAGAAGGGCTCTGCTTTCTCTAATTAAGCTACGATCGCCATACTCACTTTAAATCCAGTATTAGCCGACGAGCATATCCCCAATCTATATCTAATCTCTTCCCAATCTGTCGATATGATAAACCTTTTCGTCTGAGTATCTTAGCTAGTTGTTTCTTTTTGAGATAAATTGCTCTTCGTTTTCTCTTATTTTCAATATTCTTTTTTAGAATAGGAAGAACCTTTAAAACTACTTCTTTTTTAACTACAAGGTTATCTAAAATTTTATTAAGAAAAAAATATACATCTTCTTGCTTGGCAATATAATAAAGCCAAGCATTTTGCCAGTGAGACTTTCTTTTCTTAATAAAATGAATATGTCCTAGTCCAGTAAAAATTTGGATTTCTTCTAATACTTTTTTACTGCTCTGCGTAATGCCAATTTTATACCCGCTTTTGCTATATTTCCCAAGAGTACCTTCGCCATCAAAAAATCCGGCGATATAATTCCAATTCATATACTTTTATTATCGCAATTATCGTGGCTATGTCAATATGTTTAGCAATTTAAACGTACCACGTTCCACCTTTTATTAAAAATAGTTTTACCAGTTTTCGCAACCTCTGTTTGTAAAACATGTTCAGGCCCCTAAGGGTTCCACAGACCCTAATGCGAAGCCACTACACTAATGCCACCATATTTTATTTAACCATTGGTTTTAATCTCTGTTTTTGGAGAAGTTTTATTACTGGCTTAAAAATTCTCGAAGCATTCAAAATTTCAATTCCAATGCCATTTTCCTAATTTTATTCTATTAAATTTTTAATAATTTTTCAAGTCACTGTATAAATCCATAACATTCTGGAAAACCCAAAGTTCTCAATAAGGTATTGTAGCGGACTTTAGTTATTTAGGGAAGAGCGTGGATATGATTAAAAAACTCCATAAGCGTCTTTCACTTTGGGTTTTCCAATATGTTTTTGAACTTATGCAGAGCGGGCGAAGAGATAAATCTCTTTGAGCGTGCGAAGAAAGGTATTCACCTTTCTTCTTTCGCTTTCGCTAAAGCTCAAGCGGGTGAAGGGAGTCGAACCCTCTTCTCTACCTTGGCAAGGTAGTGTAATAACCGTTATACGACACCCGCATTTTTTATGCCGCGGGTGGGAATCGAACCCACTACCCCTTCTTTTTCAGAGAAGTGCGTCTACCAATGAGCTACCGCGGCAGATAAAATAACTATATCAAAAACTCCAGTTTTGTGGGCGGCATAGGATTCGAACCTATAACCTCGTGAATGTAAGTCACGCACTCTAACCATTGAGCTAGCCGCCCTTATTTTGGCGGAGGACTGTCTAACTATTGAGCTACTCGTTTGAAAAGATGAGGATTGCTTTGACTAACTGTCTCCAGTCCTTTTGTGCGCGGGAGAGGACTCGAACCTCCACGCCTATAAAGGCACTAGCACCTCAAGCTAGCCTGGCTACCGATTACAGCACCCGCGCATATTTTTCATTTTGCCACAGTAACTTTGTTTTTTTCCTATCGGCATATATTTAACGTTTTGACCCTTCAAGAGCTCTTCTCTTTACTTTCGCTTTCTTACCAACCATTTTCCTTAGATAATAAAGTTTAGCTCGCCTAACCCTTCCTCTTTTTAAAACCTCTATTTTCTCAATAGTCGGGGAGTGAAGGGGAAAGATTCTTTCTACTCCAATTCCAGAAATTACTTTTCTAACAGTAATGGTTGCCCCCGCCTCTTTCCCGTGTTTTCTAGCAATAATTACTCCCTCAAAAACCTGAATTCTTTCCTTATCGCCTTCTTTAATTTTTTGTGAAACGCAAACAGTATCGCCAGGGCGGATATATAGTAAGTCTTTCTTTAGTTGTAATTGGTTGAAAATATCAAGTTTTGTAGACATAGTTTTAAATCGTTTGGTAATGCTGATTTAAATTCCCTAATTTCGCCATTGGGTAAATTTATTTTTAGATAACTGGCATGTAAAAATTGTCTTTTTAGACCTTTGGGAGTGAGCTGGTTTTTGAACCCATATAATTTATCACCGGCAATTGGATGACCCAAATAAGCAAGGTGAGTTCGAATTTGATGTTTTCTGCCGGTTTTTGGCTCAACTTCAATTAAATCATAATTTTCAAATCTTTTCAACACTTTATATTTAGTTACTGCCATTCTTTTTCCTTCAGCTCGAGGATCATGAAGTAGATAAACTTTTTGTTTTCTTCTGTCTTTGGGCGAACGGCCGATTAGGGTTTCAATCACCCGAGCGTTAGCGAAGGGTGAAGAAGAAGATTTATCTTCTTCGCCTACCCCTTCATTTTTAAGATTACCAACGACTAAAGCTAAATATTTCTTTTTGACCCTTCTTTCCTTAAATTGTTTTTGTAAAAATTCTAAAGCATTATCATTTTTTGCTATTAAAAGTATTCCTGAAGTATCTTTATCTAACCGATGAACTCTTCTTTCAAAATCATCAGCGTTAACGCCCGCCGGCTTATCAATAACTAAAAAATTATCATCTTCATACAGATTCATACAGAATTTTGCATTTTGCATTTTGAATTTTCTTTTTGTGGGCGCGAGCCGACTTGAACGGCTGACCTTCGCAATGTCAGTGCGACGCTCTAACCAGCTGAGCTACGCGCCCTTGGTGCGCGTGGATGGATTCGAACCATCGACCCCCACTTTATAAGAGTGGTGCTACTACCGCTGAGCTACACGCGCTTGATTTTTACTTTAATTGATTTTTCCCCTTTAGCAAGTGGTTTCGAGACTTCAATTTTAGGAGCCTCTTTTTTTCCAGTCAATTCTTCAAACTCCTCTTTTTCAATTGTCTCTTTCTCAATTAATCGTTTGGCAATTTTTTCTAATAAACTCTTTTTTTTGGTCAAAATTTTTCTGGCTGTATTCTCAGCATTTTTAACAAATTTTTCAATTTCTTTATCAATTTTAGCTGCCACCTTTTCAGAATAATCGCGGAAAAATTCTTCTCTTCCCAAAAATATCAGCTCCTCTTTTTTGCCAAAGGTGACTGGCCCCAAAGCTGACATTCCAAATTCAGTCACCAATTTTCTGGCTAATTGAGTGGTCCTTTCCAAATCATTGCTGGCTCCGGTAGTAATTTCTCCGAATTTTAATCTTTCGGCACAATAACCACCAAGCAAAGTTGCCATTTCAGCTAAAAATTCTGATTTGGTCTTAATTTTTCTTTCTTCAGTTGGCATCTTTAGGGTATAGCCGGCGGCCATTCCCCGGGCAATAATTGAAATTTTTCTTACTGGTTCAACTTCAGGCAAAGAAGCGGAAACTAAGCCATGACCTGCTTCATGATAGGCAGCAATTTCTTTTTCTTTTTTTGATAAAATGTGTGATTTTCTTTCCGGTCCCAGTAAAACTTTTTCAATTGATTCTAATAATTCTTCTTGATAAACTTGTGACTTTCCTCTTCGAGCTGCCAAAATCGCTGCTTCATTAACAACATTAGCCAAATCAGCTCCTGAAAATCCTGGAGTTCTTTCAGCCACCTCTCTTAAATTAACATTGAGGGCCAATGGTTTTCCTCGACAGTGAATCCTTAAAACTTCTTCCCTCTCATTAATATCCGGTAAATCCAAAACAATTCTTCGATCAAATCTTCCTGGTCTCAAAAGTGCTGGATCGAGATATTCCGGGCGATTCGTAGCGGACATAACTATGATACCCTCTTCTCTTCCAATTCCATCCATTTCAGCTAATAGTTGATTTAAAGTTTGCTCCCTCTCCTCGTGTCCACCAGTTACCCCTACACCTCTTATTTTTCCAATACTATCAATTTCATCAATGAAAATTATCGCCCTTCCTGTCTTTCTTGCTTGATCAAATAAACTTCTAACCCTTGAACTCCCAACTCCTACGAATAATTCTATAAATTCTGAACCAGAAATTGAGAAAAAGGGGACATTGCTTTCATTAGCTACTGCTTTCGCCAATAAAGTTTTCCCTGTTCCCGGTGGCCCAACTAACAAAACTCCCCTTGGAATCTTAGCCCCCATTTGTAAATATTTTTTGGGATTTTTTAAAAAATCAACCACTTCCATTAATTCTTGTTTCGCTTCTTCTAAGCCAGCTACATCTTTGAAGGTGATTTTTTCTCTTGGCTGACCCTCGGCTCCGAATAATCTGGCTCTGGCTTTAGTGAAATCAAAGGCTTGCATGGCTCCGGTTTTGGCCTGTCGGAAAATCATAAAGAAAAATAAACCAAAAAGTAAAAGAGGCAAAACAGCAAATAAAACCGGTCCCAACCAAGTCCAGGTTCCACCCGCCTCTTTTGTTTCTATTTCTACTTTGGTTAATTTCTCTTTATCTACTCCATAATTTATTAAAGATTCTGATAGAGCAGCTTCAATTTCTTTTCTTGATTTGGCTTTGGAATCATCTTGATAAACTATCTGAAGCTCATTACCTGAAACAACAATTTTTTTAATTTTTTCCTGATTTATCTCTTGAACTAATTGGGTAAAAGATAATTCCTTTTCAGATGGCTTTGAAAACAAAGAAAAAACAGCCGAAATGACCAGAAAAATTAACAAAATAAAAACAAAATTTTTCGCCAAGCTTTTCATTTACCAAGTCCCGCAGTGCGGGACGCAGGTGGAAAAGAAGATTTATCTTCTTTGACTTAATACTCTTTTAATATATCAAAAAATTTAAAATAATTCAACCTCCATTAAATTAAAAAGAGCTCTGGAGGACGAATTTCGTCACAGAGCCCCTTTTTCCGCTACTTTTCGCTACAGGTCATTTATTTGGTTACTTGCCATTGGCAATCTGGACAGCCTTTTCAGCGTTCTTAAACGCATCAAAGACTTGTCCATAAACCGCTTGAAGGACTGCTCGCAAGGGTTGCGAGCAACCCTCAAACTTGCTTCCCTCTGGGAACTTCTTGCCCATACAAGAGGCAAAGAAATCCTCAAGGTGTTGGGGGACTTTGGAGATTTCTATCTCATTCTCTATCCTTTCTACGAGGAGGAAGAGCTGAGGGATTTCTTCAGCAGTCCGTCCATCAGGGGTAGGGATTTTCCAGACACCTTTAAATTCAACAAAACAGGCGCCTGGCTTCTTTTCCAGGAAGAACTCCTTAGGGGTAATGGTGGTTTGACCTTGAAGGCTTTCCTCCTGAGCCCGGATTTCTCTCTTCCCTTCCGCAGTGGTTATTCCCCGCCTGATGAGGTGCCAGAGGAGCTGCACTTTCTTAGCCTGCTCCATTGGCAATCCCTTGACGAAGGGGGGAACTTTCCAATTGAGAGAGTTGACCAGAAGGTGGATATCAAGATCCCTCATTTCTCTGACAACTTCCTCAATGGCGCCAACGGCGTTAAGAGGGAGAATTTTCTTCCCGTCACTGGTGACAAGAAGCGTCCCTCCCCCTCGCCAGAATTTCTGCCCATTTCGGCTTACATTCTCGGCTGAAACCTCCAGGGTGCACTTGCCTGGTTTACCGATTCGGAGTTCCTGGTCGTCGATTGTGGCCAGACGTCGGAGACCTTCGGCCTTATCTATCCGTACTTTCCCTACCTTTTGGTAGACCCGTTGAAGGAGGCTGAATAGCGACCTTCGGATTTCCCTTTCCTCTGGGTCTTCGAAGAGAGAATTAGGAGAGATAGCGTAACTCTTACCATAGGCCTTGATAGGTCCGACAGAAGCCTCTATCAGGCGTTCTTCCTTGACCAGCTGGTCTAGAAGATTCTCCACTTCCTTGCGGTCATTAAGCTCTCGGGCAAACTCGTATTGCAGAGAGCTTAACCAAGCTGCTCGGCGATAAGCCGGGACCTCATGAGCAAAGAGCTCTTGGAGTTTTTTTTGGGCCTTAGCGATTTCCGACGCTGCCACCAACTCCCGAGCCTCTCGGCTCATCTTGGCCACTTGGTCTATCTTGAGAAGGGTGGACTTCACCCAGCTATAAACTTTGGTGGCTCCTTCACGGATTTTGACAGCTCGTTCTTCCAAATCGTCAGCAGCAAGCAAGTCAATCTCGGGGAGTTCGAGGGGCGACACTAAGGTCATCTTTTTTAGCTCTTCCAGGGAATGCAAAACATTACCACCTTTAGGCATTTAACTAACCTCCTTTTTTATATGATTTGACCCATAGCGAATTGTAGTGAACTAATAACATTATACCAAGATAAAATTTTTTGTCAAGTTTTTAAAATGGCTACAAGAAAAATTAAATGAAATTATTTTCAAAAAACAAAACAGCGAGTCGCCCCGCTGTATAGAGTTAAACGTAAAAGTTTATTCTTTGGTTGGTGAGAAGAGATAAACCATCTTACTGCCATCCGGCTTACTGTCGGCCAAACTAATAAGTTCAGGAGAAAGAGATTTCAGACTACCAGCAACCACAATTATCTTTAGACCTCGGCGGATAGCTGCCCGAACTAAAGGAACAAAGTTCTTTTCGCCGCTACTTGCAAAATCTTTGTCTCCGCTTCCGATACAAAGATGGGTTAAATCTGGATTCTTAGTAATTTCTCTCTTGCCATACTCAGTGAGTATAGAATCAACGGTATCCTTTTCTCCTTCATCTTTAGTTTTGATTTTTGGACAGTAAATTGTGAAAAATCCCTGCTTGTGGAAAGTTTCTCCCCATAGTGAAGATAGATGTGGAGGAACAAAAATAAAGACATCGGTAATTTCACCCACCTCTCGAGAAATCTCCTTAGTTACCTTATCAAATCCAGCTTCTACTGAGTAACTTGTAGGAGATGAAATCTCAAAGTTTGTCAGTAGATTCTCAAAATCTACCAACATCACAATCTTGTTCTCTTTAGTTTTCTTTTTTCCCATCATAATATTACCCTCCAGATTGTTAAAGTACATTTACTTAGCATTTAATCAATGCTGAGTGTCTTTTTTATTGTATCTTAAATAAAAAATCTGTCAACTCTTTGACTGGCAGAATTCATAATTATACTTACGAGATACTAATTACCAGAGACTAATTTTAGGCTCATGCGGTGTTCTTTTGGATCAATGAGTAAAATTTTAAAACTATATTTTTTGCCGATTTTTAATTTTTCTTCCATTTTTTTCTGAGAGCCGAATTCAGAGATATGGCAGAGGCCTTGAATTTTGGGCGAAACTTCAACAAAAGCACCAAAAGGATTAAGTTTTGTTATTTTTCCTTTAATAATATCTCCTTTTTTATATTTTTTTTCAATGTTTTTCCAAGGGTCTTCTTTTAAAGCTTTTAAAGAGAGAGAAACTTTGTCGTTAGTTATGTCAATAATTTTTGCCTGAACAACTTCTCCGACTTTTACAATTTCTGAAGGATCTTCAATAATTTGCCAATCAAGTTCAGAAATATGAATTAGTCCTTCTAAATTTTCATTAAATTTCATAAATACTCCGAAGCCTACTAATCCGGTAATTTTTCCCTCAACCATGTCGCCAACTTTGTAATTTTTTAAAATCTCTTTTGTTTTTTCAACATCTTTTGCTTTCTCAGATAAAATAAGTTTTCTCTCTCTTGGGTCGAGGTCAAAGATTTTTACTTCTAATTCTTTGCCAATAAATTTTTGAAGCTCTCTAAAAACTTTTGTTATATCTCCTCCTTCTACTTTTGGATAATGTTCGGGTGATAATTGGGAAACAGGTAAAAAGGCCGAAATCCCTGAAATTTCTGTCAGCAAGCCCCCTTTATTAGCGCCCAAAATTTTAACAATTAATTTTTCTCCTTTTGATTTTTTTTGTTGTAAATTTTCCCAAACCATTTCTTTTCTCGCTTGACTTATTGATAGCTCAATATACCCATCTTCGTTTTCCAGATCGATTATCTTGGCAAAGATATTGTTTCCGATTTCCAAATCTTTTAACTGGTCTTTTACTATCTGGAATTCCTTTCCATAAATTATTCCTGTTCCTTGAGGTCCTAAATCTAAAAATAACCGAGATTGTCCTCTGGCAATGATTTTTCCCTCAACAGTATCGCCAACTTTCAATGGCTTCAACAAATTGTCTTTTTCTAACAAATCTTTCACCCCGTTAGAAGTCTGTTGTTATATAGCTCATAGCTAATTTCAAACAGACCCTTATATTTAGTTTTACCCCGTTTAGTACCCTGCATAAAATTTTTCAAAGAAAATTTTATGCCAAAGACTTCTAACGGGGTTTCATATCCTCTAATTTATAATAATTCTTGAATTTCTGCAATAGCTGTGATAAAATTAAATAATTCCATGAATATTATTTGGCATGGACAAACTTGTTTTGAGTTATTAATTACACCTGCTAAAAATAGCCAGGTGAAAATTGTTATTGACCCTTTTCCTGAAGAGATTGGGTTGAGGTTACCAAAAGTAGAAGCTAACATTCTATTGACCACTCATAATTATCTTTATTATAACAATATAATAAAAGCAGTAAGCGGCAATCCTTTTTTAATTTCTGGTCCTGGCGAATACGAAGTAAAGGGGGTTTATATTCAGGGCATTCCAACCCGGCATAATGAAAAAAATAGCAAGGAAGAAGGTGAAAATACTATATATACTATTGAGGCTGAAGATTTAAAATTGTGTCATTTGGGAAATTTTAACCAAAAAGAACTAACCGAAGAACAATTAGAAAAGATTGGAGACATTGATATTTTAATGATTCCCATAGGGGGAGTTTCCACACTCTCAACTAACGAGGCTCTAAAAATAATGTCTCAAATTGAGCCAAATATTACAATTCCAATGTGTTATCAGATACCCGAGCAACAGCGAAGGGTGGAGATGAAACGACAGCTTCATCGACTCCCTAAACTGAAGTTAAAGTTAGAAGGAATAGATAAATTTTTAAAAATAATGGGAATAAAAAAAATAGAACCTCAAAACAAATTAACAATCAAAAAGAAAGATATTTCGCCAGAAGAAGCAAAAGTAGTGATATTAAAACCATGAAATTTCTTCAGAAACTACAGAATTTACCGGAAAAAAATAGAAAGATTATTTTATGGTTAGTAGTAATTTTTGTCGGTTTTGGACTTTTCACTTTTTATATTAAAAATATTCAAAAAAAACTAAAAAACTTTGAGGCTGGAAAAATAGAAAAGGAATTAAAGCTGCCTTCTCTTGAAGGTCTTCCAAAAATTGAAGTTCCAGATTTTGAAGAGGCAACAAAAGAGACGAATCAATAATTAAAAAAATGGCAAACAAAACAAAACAATTAAATACTGAGCCCCGCAGCAGCGGGGGGAGGGGGAAGATGAGGACGAAGTCCTCATCGCCCACTGAAGCAGGTTATATAAAGCCCCGGGAGATTACTGAGGAAGTGAAAGAGAGCTACATTGACTATGCAATGTCAGTCATTGTTTCTCGGGCTTTGCCGGATGTGAGAGATGGATTAAAGCCAGTTCATCGACGGATTTTGTATACGATGTTAGAAGATGGGTTAAGGCACGATGCTAAATTTAGAAAATCAGCGACGGTAGTAGGATCCTGCCTCGGTCGCTACCATCCCCATGGGGATATAGCTGTTTATGATTCGCTAGCCAGGATGGCTCAAGACTTTTCTTTACGTTATCCGTTAATCAATGGCCAAGGGAATTGGGGCTCGACAGATGATCCTCCGGCTGCGATGCGGTATACAGAATGTCGGCTTTCAAAAATCGGCGAGGAGGTGTTAAAAGACATAGAAAAAAATACGGTTGATTTTACTGACAATTATGATGGGACAAGAAAAGAACCTGTTGTTTTGCCCTCTCCTCTTCCTCAACTTTTATTAAATGGCTCTCTGGGAATTGCCGTCGGAATGGCAACTAATATTCCTTCTCATAATCTTTCCGAAGTTTGCGATGCCATAATTTATTTAATGGACTATTCTAAAGCAACCACTGAAGATCTTTTCAAATTCATCAAAGGGCCCGATTTTCCAACTGGCGGAGAAATTTTTGACCAAAAAGAGATAATTCAAGCTTATTCTCAAGGGAAAGGACCTGTTATTACCAGAGGAAAAGCGGAAATAATTGAGGAGGCTAAAACTCGTCGTCAGCAGATTGTTATTTCGGAAATTCCCTTTCAGGTTCAAAAATCAACTTTAGTTGAGCAATTGGCTAACTTGGTTTCAGAGAAAAAAATTGAAGGAATTAAAGATATCAGAGACGAATCGGATAAAGAAGGAATGAGAATTGTTATTGATTTACAAAGAGAATCTTTCCCTCAAAAAATTCTTAATCGGCTTTATAAATTTTCTGACCTTCAAAAAACTTTTCATTTAAATATGTTGGCCCTGGTTGAGGGAATTCAACCTCAGGTGTTGAATTTAACAGAGATGCTTAATTGTTTCATTTCTCATCGGAAGGAAGTAGTTTATCGCCGAACAAAATTTGATTTAGAAAAAGCTAAAGAGAGGGCTCATATTTTAGAAGGACTGCATAAATGTTTAGCTAAAATCGATGCTGTAATCAGAACTATTAAAAATTCAGCAAATAGAGAAGAAGCCAAGAAAAATCTCATTAAGCGATTTAGATTGACCGAAATTCAGGCCAATGCCATTTTAGAAACAAAACTATCGGCCTTAGCGAAGTTAGAAAGAAAGAAGATAGAGGAAGAATTAAAGGAAATACAATCTAAAATTAAAAAATTAACAGCGATTTTGAAAAGCCCTCAAAAAATAAAAGAAGTTATTAAAGAAGAATTAAAAGAGCTGAAAGAAAGATTTGGCGATGAAAGGAGAACAAAAATTCATCCCCAAAAAATTGGCGAAATTGCTGAAGAAGATTTAATTCCTTCAGAAGAAACCATCATTACTTTAACCCAAGGCGGTTACATTAAAAGAATAAACCCTTCTTTATATAAAATTCAAAAAAGAGGAGGAAAGGGTATTTTAGGAATGAAAACAATTAGCGAAGACATTGTTAAGCACTTTTTAGTTGTCAATACTCATGATGAGCTTTTATTCTTTACTGATTCGGGAAAAGTTTTTAAAACCCGGGTTTATGAAATTCCCGAAGGTCAGAGAGTGGCCAAAGGTCGAGGCCTGCTCAATTTCTTGGAAATCAGTCAGCAAGAAAAAGTCTTATCTTTAATATCTCTGGGCAAAGATGACGAAAAAATGGGGACAAAGTATTTACTAATGGGAACTCGAGATGGTATAATTAAAAAAACTGCATTAGAAGAATTTGAGAATGTTCGGAGGTCAGGATTAATTGCCATTACTCTTAAAAAGGGAGATTTATTAAAAGCGGTTCAGAAAACTACCGGTGACGATGAAATAATTTTGGTAACAAAAAAAGGACAGGCAATTTGTTTTAAAGAAAAAGAAATTAGGCCAATGGGAAGGCAAGCCAGTGGAATTAAAGGAATTAGGTTAAGAAAGGGAGATGAAGTGATAGCTTTGGATATTGTTGATGTGGATATTGTTGATGCCAAACGTCAACAAGCTAAAAAAGAGTTTCTTTTGGTAGTTACTGAGAATGGCTATGGTAAGAGAACGGATTTAAAGGAATACAGATTGCAGGGAAGGGGAGGGGCAGGAATTAAAACCGCTAAAGCGACTGAAAAAACCGGAAATTTAGTGGCTTCAAAAGTGATTGTTGACCAAGAGGATTTAATTGTTATCTCTCAAAGGGGTCAGGTAATAAGAACGGAAATTAAATCAATTCCCATTTTGAGTCGAGCTACCCAAGGAGTGCGAATTATGAAATTAGAAGAAGGAGATAGGGTGGCTTCAGCAACTTGTATATAAATTATGGACTCCAACCCACCCACCACCCGTTAAGGAAAAAACATATGACTGGTTTTCTTAAACCCACAGAAGTTTTAAAGCAATTAGAACTAAAAGAGGATATGACCGCTGCTGATTTTGGTTCAGGTTCGGGCGGTTGGGCAATTCCCTTAGCTCAAAGGTTAAAAGAAGGACGAGTTTATGCTATAGATATATTAGAGGAGCCCTTATCTGTTTTAAAAAGTAAAGTTAATGCAGAAAAGATTTTAAATGTCCAGATTATTAAATCTAATGTTGAAGCGAAAAATGGTTCAACTTTGTCTTCTTCTTCCTGCGATTTGGTTTTGATGACCAATCTTTTGTTTGAATGCGAGGATAAAAAAATAGTTTTGGAAGAAGGAAAAAGAGTTTTGAAGCCGGCTGGCAGAATTTTGGTTGTTGACTGGAAAGAAGAAAGTCGTCTTGGACCCAAGGGCCCAAGGGTTTCAGTTGAAGAACTAAAAGAATTAGCCAAAGAGCTTGATTTAAAATTAGAGAAGGAATTTGAGGCAGGCGCTTATCATTATGGTATGGTTTGGTGTTTATCAAACCATAATGTATAATGATAAATAATAACAGGCTGTTTGCATTAAAATTTTTAGCGGGATAAAATAAAAAAATGAAACGAGAATTTATATTTATTTTAATAATTAGTTCTTTTGGTTTATATTTACTATTTTCTCCAGGTATTGCCAGGGGGGCTGATTATATATGTGACCAGGCTTGGGTTTGTAATGGGACCTATGAAGGGAAAAGCGCTCATGATTGGTGCGGTCTAGGACAAGGAAGTTGTACCAATCAAATATTTAATTTCTGTGAAGGGAAAAGGGCTATACATTTTGAGTGCCAAAAAAATTGGTTATTTGTTTGTAATTGTAATCCGGCCAGCGGTTGTTATAAGGATTGTCCCGGTGATTGTCAAAAAGGAGTATGTGTGGCACCACCATGTCCTCCCGGACAAAAAAGGCCTTACAATTACTGCAGTCAACCTACCAATGAGTACGCTAAAGCAAAATGTGTATCAATTGATATTTGTGGCGTAGATCAGTGTACCGAAGATAAAGATTGCTATAAATGTGGAAATATAGGTTGTGAGCCAGGAGAATGCGCTGCTGGATGCAAACAAGATTGTTCTTTTGTATTATGTTGCGGTAATGGAGTATGTGATCCGGCAATGGGAGAGAATAATATTAACTGCTCGACGGATTGTGGAGGTAATTGCGGAAACAATAAATGTGATCCCAGTGATTGCAGCAATTGTTCTACCGATTGTACGGCAAGTGAGTGCTGCGGGAATGGAGTATGTGACCTCGTAATGGGAGAGAATAATGTTAATTGCCCTAAGGATTGCGGGGGTGACTGCGGAAACAATAAATGTGATTCTGGCGAGTGCAAGAATTGTCCTGGAGATTGTGAAGTAAGTGATTGTTGTGGGAATGGAGCTTGTGACGCAGGAGTGGGAGAAAATAAAAACAATTGTGGGGATGATTGTAAGGATGGCAATGATGGCAACGGTAACGGCAATGGAGGGGCAGTAATTGAACCTCCTATTATCCATAAAACTTTTGAAGAGCTTATTGAGGCTATAATTAATATCCTTTTTGTCATCGCTTTGATTGTTGCTCCATTACTAATGATAATTGCCGGATTTTTATTGCTTACAGCTGCCGGCGATGTTAAAAAAGCTGACCAGGCTAAAAAAATGATTTTCTATGCCGCCATTGGTTTAGCAATTGTTCTTATGTCTTACGGCATAATAGCGGCCATAAAATCTATTCTTGGCGTTGAAACCGGAACTTAAAAAAAATTACCTCTCATCTTCAACCGAGCTTCCGAAAGAAGCGAAGGTGAAGAAGAGATTTATCTCTTCGCCGTTTACCGAGCGAGGCGAAGCCGAGCCAAGGCGAAGAAAAGATTTATCTCTTCTCCGCTTGCCTGAAATCTAAAAAAATGTATAAAAAAGGTGAGAGGGAAAAGGTCGAGTAACGAATAAATAAAGATAAAAAAATTTAGAAAATGAAAAAACTTACTGTTGTTTCCTTGGCTTTGGCTTTTTTGTTGGGAGTAGTAGCGATGCCTTTGATGGTTTCAGCTCAGAAAGTACCACCGACATCGTGTAATGTAACCCATGATTTAGGAGACTATATCCCAGGTTGTGTCGAAGGAGAGATAGAATTTAATGCAGAACTTGATGGTTATTCCGGCGGTATCTGTTGTTTTTTAAATTCTTTAGCCACCATAACTGATTGGATTTTTGCTGTTTTACTAATCATAGTTGGATTGTTAATACTTATAGGAGCACTCTTCATTATTACGGCTGCCGGTGACCCGACAAAAATAGGCAAAGGAAAGGATTTTATTATGTACGCCTTGATTGGTTTAGCAGTAGCTTTATTATCCAAAGCCTTGGTGCCTTTAGTTACCACCGTAATGGGAATAAAGTCAATGGGAATATAATACAAGGATTGAGAAGAAAACAAGAAAATAGAGATTTGATTTTTTGAATTTGACCTCCCCACCATAAGTGAGCATAATTTCATTTATTTTATTTGCCTAAGGGGTAGTGCTCATTTGGTGGGGGGGTTGATTTTGTATGAAACGAGATAAAATTTAATAAGCGGATATGGTGAAACCGGAAAACACGGCCGCCAAAATTTGCCGCGGTGGCGAAATTGGCACACGCGACAGATTTAGGATCTGTTGGGGAAACCCATGAGAGTTCGAGTCTCTCCCGCGGCACAAAAATCCCGCCAGAACATGTTCTGGCGGGATTCAATTTGCCATTTACAATTTTCAATTTGAAATTAAGTTACCCTTTATTGCCCTTTAACCACAACTTTCCTCTTTTTTTCTCTTTCTATCTTTGGTATTTTTATCGTTAAAACCCCCTCTTTCATGGTGGCCTCAGTTCGAGAAGGGTCAACCTCACAGGGCAGAATAATCTCTCTGGAAAAACGTCCCCAATAGCATTCCTGATAAAAATAATTCACCGAACTCGTTTCGGTCAAATTTTCTCTAACTCCTTTTATGATCACAACATCTCCTTCAATTGAAATATCTAAATCCTCTGGTTTTACTCCGGCAATAGTAGATTGAATAACTAATTCGTCATCTGTTTGATAGACATCAACCGCTAATTGTCCGGCCGGTTCTTCAAACCATTTTTCCTTCTTTGCTTTAACTGCGGGCGGCTTTTCTTCGTTTTTAGATGTTTCAACTTTTTCTACTTCTGTTTCAATTGATTCTGTTTTCATTTCTACCCTTTTTGCCTGCTCCGCTGTGCCCCGTAAAGAGCTTTGCTCTACTACTGGGGTAGGAGGTTTATCTGTCCCGTAGTAAATTTTTGCCGCCTTGGGGCTTTCCTTCAGTGGAGCTTTCATCCTTACCACTTTTTTTGGCTTTTCCTCAACTTTTTCCTCAACTTTTTCTTCAACTTTTTCCTCATCTGTAATTTCAATCCCCATTCCCTTTTTAAGTTTTTCAAAAAAAGATGCCATACCCCGTTAGAAGTCTGTCTTTATATAGCTGATAGCTAATTTCAGACAGACTTTTGTTTATTGGTTATACCCCGTTAATTGCGAAGCAGAAAAAATTTCTTTAATTTTTTCTGTCTAGGACTTCTAACGGGGCATATATTCTATTTTACAAACACTTTTTATTTTTTTCAACCTTTTAAAACCAAAAGTAACAAAGATAGAGAGTCCGATGAGAATAATTATTGGTAAAAAAACAAAAGCCCAATTATCCTCTATTTTTATTATACTATAATTAAAAACTCCATGCAATAAAGTAGTTAAACTAAAACCAAAAACTAATAGCCTCAATTTTTTCTCAGGCGTATAAAATGATAAAGCTAAAAAATATCCTAAAGTTCCTGAACAGAGAGCATGCAAAAATATTGCTCCCAAAAATCGAAAAGAAGTAATAAAAATTACTTCTCCCAAAATTTTAAATTGAAGCAAATACAAAATATTTTCTAAAGCGGCGAAACCAAGAGCGGCAATAATAAGATAAAGGATGACATCTGTTGGTTCATCAAATTCGGGGTCAGCTAAAACCTGCTCTCGGACTACCAGATATTTTAAAAATTCTTCTATAAACGCTACTCCAATAAAAAAATATAAAATTTTACCAAAGAAAGATTCTTTAAGCCAGCTTGAAATAAAATCACCAGCTCCTTTTTCTATTAAAATGGCTGGCAGAGTTACCAACATTCCGTATAAAAAAATTTTTAGAACCATTCGATTCGATTCTGGATGGACATCCTTTCGCAAGAAATAAAGAAGCCAAATAAAACTAGGTAAAACCCCAAAAAGAATGTAAAAAAAATAATTCATTGTGGCCAACTCTCTATTATTAACATTTTTTTGTTTTTTAAAGGAAGTTTTTGGTAAATTTCTTCAGTTATAAAAGGCACAAAAGGATGTAAGAGTTTTAAAGAAGGCAGAAGACAATGCAATAAAATTTTTTTAGTTTTTTCGTCATTTTGCTTTTTTGAAACCTCTATATATTCATCACAAAAATCGTGCCAGAAGAAGTCATATAAAATACGAGCTGCCTTACCAAACTGAAATCTCTCCAAAT
>Ga0210057_1001451_pt1 | contig 35948 bp, 35 predicted proteins | sample CryGeyCG2114_010_2_FD_183968 | JGI IMG/M metagenome (GOLD analysis project Ga0210057, IMG submission 183968) | Groundwater microbial communities from aquifer - Crystal Geyser CG10_big_fil_rev_8/21/14_0.10 (SPAdes) (version 2) | ecosystem: Environmental > Aquatic > Deep subsurface > Groundwater ... | reverse complement strand
TTGCAATATTTGCAAGATAAATGATAGTTTTTTTAAATTTATACTCTTCATGAGAAGATTTTACGAGTTATCCCCTATATTACAAGCTGAAACCTTGCTTCTGTACACACATTATGTCTATTAAACCGAAGTATCACTATCGGGTAGCATAAATTGAAAATTATAGTCTTTATTTGTTACAAAACTGCTTGTAGGTACAGAAGCATCCTCAATAAATATAAAAGTGGCAAGAATTTTATAAAATTCATCTATAACATCTTTACTCGATATTAATCGTCTTGCTTTCGGAGTATTATTTGGCTCGGTATTAGTAGAGGAGTAACCAAGAGAAAACATTATAAACTCATTTTTTACAGGATGTTTTATAAGACCAAGTAAAAGTGTTTTATTATCTGAGGATTTTGAATCTGGCGTGGCTAGGCTAAAATTATAAAACCCTATACTAGTATCTTCAAAAGAATGTGTTATACCACTATCCAATACCTCTCTCTCAAGCACTGCATGAGCTGATAATATTTTATATATATCAATGTCATGAATAACTTTGACATTAATAATATGATCATCTTCTAATGTAACAACATTATTATAATAACCTTCACTGTCAGTGTTATCTGTAGAATTATAAAAAGAAGGATACTCAAACGCAAATCCGTACTCTTCATTTCTATATGATTTCCAGGTAGATGTAGTGTCTGTTTCACACACACTTTTACACTCTGCTAATTTTTCAAAGGGTCTCGTTCCTCCACACCCGCCCCAAATAAACTGCTTACACTTCTTTTCCTGTTGATCAAAATAATAACTGGGCATATAGGCCTTACACGTTCCAGGATCTGGGATAAGAGTACAGCGTTTGCTCGATGCTTCAATAGTAGTGGCTTGATCGTCTTGTTGGATAGGTGTGGTAGTGGTTGACTTAATCGATTTCTGATACTCCATCCCCAGCCAGAAGCCAAGGATAGGGAACGTGATGAACAAAACAGCAGCAAGGACTTTTGAAAACGTCGTGATGGTGGTAAAGGATTTAGATAACATAGATTATTCAAGAACTTTTACATAATAATCATTTGAGAAACACGTCCAAATTTCAATATGTGCGTCATCAGTTGGATCTCCTAACACCTCAACGGTTTGACCAACGGTTATAGCTTGTCCAGTATCTGAGTTTTCTGTTACACATGCCTCATACATACTTGAGTGGTAATAAACAATCTTTCGTTGTATGCCGTCTTTGGTACGAATTAACAAATAACGATCTATATTTATGTCGGAACTGTCTTTTTCTTCTTTATTTCCCAGCACCGTACCTGTGAGCATTACACTTCCAGCCGGAAAACATTTGTCACCAGTTTGCTGCTCGCATCCTTCTAGAGTTTGATACCTATCACCCATAGTCCCAAACCTAAAGGTGGAAAGAATATAGCCAAGAATTGATTGTCTCACCTCACCGATATCCAAATGAAGTACTTTCTTTTCTGTAGTACCAATTAAAATATCAATTTGATCATTGTTTTTCAGAGCTTGTTTTCCTCCTACTAACGTATTAGTAGGTGCAGGAACCACTTGTTTTAATCCTTCAAATACATTTTCATCACCATATATCAATATTCTTAATACTTCGTTGCCGGATTTGTCATTATTTGTTAAATAGGGCACTGTTCCTTCTAAAAAGAAGTTAATGTATCCACCTTCTTCTACATTTGTTGACTGGGTAAACCAACTAGTTGGATACTCAAACTCAAACCCATACTTTTCATTTCTATACGTTTTCCACTCTGCTGTCTGGTTGGGGGTGGGAGTTGGAGAAGCAGCCGATTCGCACCATTTATAAGAATCAATACAAAGTAATGAATTTAGAGTAAAGCCAGTTGGACAGGTACCATTTTCTGCAAGTTTGTACCTCCCTGCTTCCATGCTGTCAATAGACGCTTCACAGCAACCGCTTATCTTACCAATTCTTTTATAAAAAGTGGTCATCAGGTTATCATTTTTATTGCATTGTTTTCTCAACTCCTGATAGTAACCAGTTGGTAGAGTTGCTTTCTCATATTCCATCCCCAGCCAGAAGCCCAAAAAAGGGAGAGTAATAAATAGAACTGCAAAGAGGATTTTTGAGAATGGTGTTACTGTTGTTAGTTGTTTTGGCAGCTTCATTGATTTAAATTCTACTATATTTTACTTAAAGATGTAATTAAAAATAAATATATATAGAAACCCAATGGTATAATTAGGTATATGAGTAAAAATTTTATTTTGATCCTGATTGTTTTAACAATTTTGAGTTTAGTAACATTTTTTATTAATATATTTAATAGTGATAAAATAAAAAATAAAAACGAATCTAAAACCAATATGAACATAATAAGCAAAAGTTTCGAAAACGAAAGTAAAATACCTGAAAAATATACCTGTGATGGAGAAAATATTAACCCAAATTTAGAAATTAGCTCAGTTCCAAGTAACTCAAAAAGTCTTTTATTAATAATGGACGACCCAGATGCATCGTTTGGAATTTGGGACCACTGGATTTTATATAATATTGATCCTTCAGTCACAACAATCGAAGAAAATAGTATACCTTCAAAGGCTAAACAAGGTAAAAATAGCTGGGGTAAAATAGAATATGGAGGCCCTTGTCCGGCTAAAGGAACGCATAGATATATATTTAGATTGTATGCTCTAGACATAGAACTAAACCTAGATGAGGGGGCCACAAAAGATGAAGTCTTAAATGCAACAGCAAATCATGTGTTAGAAAAATCGGAATTAATAGGATTATATAAATAAATTACCCGAATCTTTCCCAAAGCTACTATATATGTTATTCTTATTTCATGAATAAAGGTGTTGCCACTTTTACACTAGATTATGGAAAATGTCCTCCTTGGCTTTTTAGAAGAATGGTTAAACTAGGACGCGAAATGACTGAGGTTTTAATTAGTGAGTTTGGACCAAATGAATATATTAAAAGAATTGCAGACCCAGTTTGGTTTCAATCATTAGGAACCGTTTTAGCATTCGACTGGAACGCCTCTGGACTAACAACAATTTTAACAGCCGCTTTAAAAGAGGCTATAAGAGGACAAGAAAACAAATACGGTGTGTTTATTTGTGGCGGCAAGGGAAAATCATCGCTAAAAACTCCGGATGAAATTTTGAACTGGGGAGATAAACTTGGAATGGCAGAAAGCTATACAAACAACCTTATATACAATTCCAAAACGAGCGCAAAAGTAGACAGTTCACTTATACAAGATGGGTTTGATTTATATCACCATGCATTCTTTTTTACAAAACAGGGTTCCTGGACAGTTGTTCAACAGGGAATGAACAAACAAAATAGAACAGCCCGAAGATACCATTGGCATTCTCAAAATATTAAAGATTTAATAATTGAACCGCATTCTGGAATAGCATCTCAAAAATTATTAAATAACCCAGTTTTAAATATGACTTCTAAAAAAAGTGATGAAAACAGATTAATTTCAACAGAGCTTGTAAATTCATCATACAATTCGGTTATTAAAGATATTAATTTGCTTCGCAAATTTTCCTCTAGTACAACAAAAATGGTTTCTTTACAATTGAATAGGGACAATTACACAGTGGCAAAATTTGAAAATACGGAATTTAAAACGCATTCAGTCCAACACGAGGATTTTAGCAAAAGTAAATATTTAGAAAAAATATTGGCCCAAGTAATAGAAAAAAAACCAAAAACCTATGAAGAATTTGTAACAATGCGTGGAGTAGGACCAAAAACTGTTAGGGCATTAAGTTTAGTTGCGGAACTGATTTATGGGGCCAAAGCAAGTTATACAGACCCAGCCAGATACAGTTTTGCACACGGCGGTAAAGATGCAACACCCTACCCAGTGGACACTAAAACATATGACGAAACAATAGAAATATTAAAAAAAGCTGTGCAAAAAACAAAACTGCCCTACTACGAAAAAAATAAAGCCCTAGAAAAATTAAGTAAAAAATAAATGCTAAAATATATGTATATGAAAAGATATAAAATACTACCTATAATATTTATTTTAGTAATGGTTGTAGTTAGCTTTTACTTTTTATGGGGGAAATTTAACTCTGCTAAACCGGCAATACTTCCTTCAAATAAAAGTATAACTAAAATTATTGAAAATAATAACACACCCAAAACAGCTATAAACAATACAGATTTTCCGTTGACCCTACCTAAAGGTTTTTCAATAGATGTTTTTGCAAAAAACCTAAATAAGGTAAGAGTATTAAAAACAGATCCAAATGGAACTATTGTTGCAAGTATCATAGATAAAGGTAAAGTAGTCGCACTACCCGATAAAAATAAAGATGGGAAAGCAGATGAAGAAATCAGTATTGTGGAAAATCTTAATAATCCCCATGGAATAGAGTTTAAAGACAATAAAATATATATCGCAGAAACTAACGCTCTTGCTGTTTTTGACTATAATTCTTCAGATTACAAAGCATCGAATAAACAAAAATTAATAGATTTACCGGGGGGAGGCAGACATTTTACACGAACCTTGTTGTTTAATCCTAAAAATTCAGACGAGCTATTAATTTCAATTGGCTCCAGCTGTGATGTATGTATAGAACAAAACGGCCTTCGCGGAACCATACAATCATATAACATAAAAACAGGAGAATTGAGACAATATGCGGAGGGTCTTAGAAATTCAGTTTTTATGACTGTTAAACCTGATACGCAAGAAGTTTGGGCAACAGAAATGGGAAGGGACAACCTAGGAAACAACATACCACCTGATGAAATAAATATTATAAAAGAGGGTAGCAACTATGGGTGGCCCTACTTATATGGAAAAAATCAGGAGGATGAAAAATTCCCATTCCCTAGTGAAAAAGATGTTAAATATGGTATATATAATGTTCCATCTCATATAAACATTCAGGCTCATTCTGCCCCTTTAGGTTTGGCATTCATAGAAGAAAATAGTGATTTTCCAAAAGATCACTGGAATAACTTACTGGTTTCATACCATGGTTCATGGAACAGAACCCCACCCACAGGTTACAAAATAGAACGAGTCGTATTAGATAACGAGGAAAACGAGATAAGAAGAGAAGATTTTATATCTGGTTGGCTACAAAGTGATAACTCTTCATTAGGAAGACCTGTAGATATTTTAATAAAAGATAAAAAAGAAATATACATAAGTGATGATAAGGCAGGTGTTATATATGTAGTTACGTATAAATAACAACAAGTATGGAATCAAATCAAGAACTTGTTCAATATTTAATTCTAAGGGGAATATTAAAAACTCCGCAGGTAATTGAAGCATTTAGAAAAATAGACAGAAAGGATTTTACTCAGGATTATAATAAGAATAAGGCGTATAAAGACTACCCCCTACCTATTGGTGAAGGACAAACTATTTCACAACCAAGTACAGTTGCGTTTATGATTGAACTTTTGCAACCTAGGAAAGGAGACAAGATACTTGATATAGGTTCCGGGTCGGGTTACACTACCGCACTCTTATCGCAAATATCAACAGAAGGTAAAGTATATGGAGTTGAGAAAGTATTAAATTTAGTAAAAAAAGGCAGGTACAATTTAAAAAAGTACGATTTTAAAAATTCAAAAATAATTAAAGCAAAAAAAATAATAGGACTTCCAAATAAATCTCCATTCAATAAAATTCTTGTTTCTGCCTCAGCAAAAGAGATTCCCACTGAACTGATAAAACAATTAAGTAATTCCGGCACTATGGTAATACCTATAAAAAATTCTATATTTAAGATAAAAAAATTTGGTGGAATAATAAAAAAAGAGGAGTACAAAGGCTTTATTTTTGTTCCGCTCGTATATGAACCACAATAAATATCACCAGGGTGGTGACTACTTTCTTGTATTCATATACCAAAAAAAATATAATGTAGAAGATGCCCATCAAAAAACCCAAAATATTGATGTTAGCTTTTGAATTGCCTCCCTTTAATAGTGGCGGTTTGGGAGTTGCCTGCCTAGGATTAACAAAGGGTTTAGCAAAGCTTGGATACGATATAACTTTTTTATTGCCTAAAAGATTACCCTATAACTATTCCCATATGAAATTAATTTTTGCAGATGATCTTATAGAAAAAGAGGGGAAATCAGAAAAAACAAAAAAAATATTTGGGAGCAAAGATTTTTTATCGACATATGAAACAAAAAAAATATTTCAAATAGACAATCTAAATTTTGATCAAATAAATGAATTGTTAGTGCAACGTGCAACAATGGAAAATTTTGATGTAATCCACGCACATGATTGGATGACGTTTGAGGCAGCCGTAAAAATAAAAAATCTAACAGGCAAAAAACTTGTAGTACAAATTCACTCAACTGAGATAGATAGATCCCCTTTATTTTCTCTTGACCTATACAAATACAATATAGAAAAATATGGAATGGAAAATGCAGATGTTGTAATTGCTGTAAGTTGTTATACAAAGCAATTACTAAATAAATTTTACGGAATACCCAACGAAAAAATTAAAGTTGTATACAATGCAGCAGATTTAGAGGAAAGAAAAGAACCAAATACTAAATTAAATATAAAAGGACCTATAATATTGTTTTTAGGTAGAATTACACATCAAAAGGGACCTAATCATTTTCTTGAAATAGCTGAGAAGGTAGTAAAACAAAACCCTGCGGCGGTATTTGTGGTAGTGGGAAACGGGGATATGTACCAAGAAATGGTATCTAATGCTGCGGTAAGAGGTTTAAGTGGAAATATAATTTTTACAGGTTTCTTGCGAGGTATAGAAAAAGAAATAATACTAAACAGCAGTTCTTTATTTTTAATGCCTTCTCTCTCAGAACCTTTTGGTATTGTAGCACTCGAAGCAGCTAACTATGGAATGCCCGTTATTATATCAAAACAATCAGGTGTGGCAGAAGTATTAAAAAACTCAATAACTGCCGATTTTTGGGACACAGATCTAATGGCTAAAGAAATATTAAGACTAACATCAAATCAAAAAAAGGCAAAAAAATTAAGTGAAAGAATTAAAGAAAATTTAAGTAATCTTTCTTGGGATAATTCAGCGTATCAATGCGAAAATGCTTATTCTAGTTTACAGTAAAATATGAAAAAATTATGTTTATACTTACATGTGCATCAGCCACACCGTCTAAGAAAATATAGAATATTTGACATAGGAAACAACTCAAATTATTTTGATGAGGAGATAAATGAACAAGTTTTTGATAAAGTCTCATATAAATCATATTTGCCTCTAAATAATATTTTATTAAACCTTTTGAATAGACACGACCAGTTTAAGGTAAACTTGTCTATTACCGGTGTACTTTTAGAACAGGCGGAAAAATACAATACAAATGTTTTAGACTCTTTTATTAGTTTAACCAACACAAACAAAACAGAAATATTAGCGGAGACATATTACCATAGTTTAGCAAGTCTTTATTCCCCACAAGAATTTGCAAGACAAGTAGATTTGCATAAAAATAAAATATTTAAAATTTTTGGGCAAAAACCGAAATATTTTAGAAATACAGAACTAATTTATTCCAATTATATAGCTTCAATGGTTGAAGAAATGGGATTTAAAGGAATAATAGCAGAAGGTACTGAAAAAATACTTCATTGGAGATCCCCAAACTATTTATATAAGACAAATACCAACAAAGGTATAAACTTGATGCTAAAAAACTACAAGCTGTCTGACGATATAGCTTGGAGATTTAGCAATAAAGGCTGGGTAGAACACCCACTGTCCTCTGAAAAATACTTACATTGGTTAGACAATACACCAGGCGAAACTATAAATTTATTTATGGACTATGAAACATTTGGTGAGCATCAGTGGGAAGATACAGGTATTTTTAATTTTTTTGAGCATTTTGTTAGTAAGGCAATTGAGAGAGGATATGAATTTATTAATTTCAAAGATATTGAAAAAACTCTAGAGCCAAAAGAAAAAATAGATTGCCCATTTGTTATTTCATGGGCAGATATAGAGCGAGATACATCAGCTTGGACCGAAAACAGTATGCAACAAGACACCTTAAAAAAAATATATGATATGGAAAATATAGTACTTTCAAGCGGCAATGATAAACTTATAGAAACCTGGAGAAAGCTTCAAATTAGTGACCATTTTTATTATATGTGTACTAAATGGTTTAATGACGGGGACGCACATGCATATTTTAGCCATTACAAAAGTCCATATGAGGCATATAATAACTTTAACAATACATTTATTGATTTAAAACAAAGTATAATGCCCGCAGGGGTTCTATTATAGGAGGTGATTTATATGGCAATATACGTAAACAAAGAAAAAGCAAAAAAGTATTTATCCACACCCTCAGAAAAAGAATGGTTCTATTTACAAAATGGTAAAGTTCTAAAAAATATTTATGACCTTCGAGAATATTTAAATAACTGTACAGAACAGGAATACTCAGAACATATTCGTAAAGATGAGAATGATTTTTATAATTGGGTAATAGGTGTTTTTGGAAATGGGAGATTAGGAGAAGGCCTAGAAAAGGCTAGAACTTCTAATGAAGCTAGGTTATATGTAGATAGAAACATTAGTATGTTAGAACGCAATATAAAAAGATAACAAACAAATATATTTGTTTTTTTTATTTAAATCCTGCCCCTTATGCCAAGACAAACAGTTATTGGAAACGGAAACATGTTAATTTGCCTCGATGAGAATGGTGAGGTGAGAGATTTATACTACCCCCATGCAGGGCTTGAAAACCATGTTGTTGGTAGAACACATAGATTGGGTATTTCTATAAACAATGAGTTTTATTGGTTTAAAGATTTTAATAAATATAATTCTCAAAGCGCAAACACTTTAAAATCTACTAATATTTTTACTAAACCCGAAGAAAAAATTGAAGTAGAATTCGAAAATATTATATACAACGAGAGAGAGATTTTTGTGAGAAAAATAAGTATACGAAACAAAGATACCTACGACAAAGATATAAAACTTTTTTTTGGACAAGAGTTTCAAATAAAAGAAAACAAATACAGAAATACCGGTTTTTATTACCCTCCAAAAAATGTAGTAATACATTACAGGGGCAGGAGAGTTTTTTTGGTAAATATATTATCAAATAAAAAAGGAATAGATGACTACACAGTGGGTTTATATGGTTACGATAATAAAGAAGGTTCCTACACAACTGCTGAAAAAATTGATTTACCAAAAAATGCAGTTGAACATGGGCCCGTTGACTCAGTTGTTGCAAAAAATGTAAAAGTAAAGGCTGGAAAAACTAGAACAGTATATTATTTTTTAATTGCAGGAAAAACGGTGGATGAAGTACTACAGACCAATGATTTTGTTTTAAGCAAAAAGCCTCCACACCACATGTTTAATACTACTTCAAATTATTGGGACGCCTGGAGAAACAAAAGACCTTTTAATTTTGTAAGCCTTAGTAAAGAGGCTGTAAAACTTTTTTATAGAAGTCTTTTTGTAGTTAGATCCCATATAGATGAAAAAGGAGGGGGTGTTATTGCTTCAGGGGATTCAACCATGTATTCATTTGGAAAAGACTCGTACGCGTACGTATGGGCTCGAGATGGGGCATATTCTTCTAAAGCTCTATCACATATTGGGTACTTTAATTTAAGTAGAAAAATTATAAACTTTTTTGCGGAGACTATTTCAGATAAAGGTTTTATGCTTCATAAATTTGAAGTTGATAAAAGTTTAGGTTCTTCATGGCACCCGTGGATAAATGAAGGGAAATTTAAATTACCTATTCAAGAAGATGAAACAGCCATTCTTATAAATGCACTATGGGAATATTACCAAATAACTAAAGATATAGAATTTGTAGAAAAAAACTACGATAGGCTTATAAAAAATCCAGCTGATTTTATGTGCAATTATATAGATAAGGCTTTAAATCTTCCTCAAAACAGCTACGATTTGTGGGAAGAAAATTTTAGGGTTTACACCTATACCACATGTACTGTAATAGATGCTTTAAAAAAAGCTGCTGATTTTTCTATAATATTGGGTAAAAAAATTAGAGGTAAAAGATATCAAGATATGGCAGATAATATACAAGAGGGGTTAATGGAACATTTGTATAACAAAGCAGATGGAACTTTTTATAAAAGCGTTACGGTTGAAAATGGAACAATTACAAATAAAGATAAAACGGCTGACGCAAGTACTCTATACGCACTATGGTATTTTAATGTATTAAGTGCAGATTCAGATATTTTCATAAAATACGAAAAGCATGTTGTACCTATACTACGACAAAGCGATGGTAGTTTTATAAGGTATGAAGATGACAAGTATTTTAAAAAGGGGGAGGCACAATCAAACCCATGGATAATAACAACACTGTGGTACTTGCAATTAAAAATTAAAAGGACTACAAGTTTTGAACAATTAAAATCAGTTGCCAGAGAAATAGATAATCTTTTAATTTTGCAAACAGATTCAGGTGTATTACCAGAACAGGTGGATTATTTAACTAGAACAGAAGTCAGCGCAACACCATTAACCTGGAGTCACGCTTGTTATATTGAAACAATTGCAATGTATCTTAGAAAATTGGACCAATTTGGTATTGGGGAAACGTATTTACCAAAATAAAAAAGTCAAATGTTAAATGTTAAAAACAAATATCTTTTATCAATAGATGGAGGATCTTCAACTGTAAAAGCGGGGGTAATAAACATAGAGACCGGAGAAATACAAAAAGAAATTTCTGCAAACAATCCCTTAAACTACAATACAATTCGTAATAAAAAATTCAATACTTTAAGAATAATACTAACCGAGGCCGGCAAAGAACATAAAATTAACAGCATGATAATGGGTGTTTCAGGTATTGACAACAATATAGAAAAAAGGATTGCTATAAAAACCATTAATAATTACTTAAAAAAAAATACAAAATACAAAAAAATAAAGTTGGTTGTTGTAAATGATATTGATTTAGTCATTGAAAATATTGATAGAGAAGATAACAAAATTGCAATAATTGCAGGTACAGGCAGCAATTGTTTTGGAGTAAATAAAAAAGGAGATACCGCTAAATCTGGGGGATTGGGAGAACTTCTGACAGACCAAGGTAGTGGTTACTATATAGGCCTAGAAGCATTAAAAGAAACGGTTAAATCATATGATGGAAGAAGCAAAAAAACAGAATTGGAGAGTAGAGTATTACGCTATTTTAGAATTTACGACGTTAAAGACCTGAAAAACAAAGTCAATAAAAAGGATTTTACAAAAAAAGATATAGCCAGATTAACCTTAGAAGTCGTAAAATGTTATATAGAAAAAAAAGATTTTACATGTAAAAATATTTTAAAAAACGCTTCTTATGAACTTTTTTTGCATATAAACGCCGTTGCAAATAAATTAAATATGAATAATTTTGTAATAATTGAATCAGGAAGTATTTTTAAAATACCTTATTTGAAAAAAAATTTTGAAAAGTATGTTTTGACAAAGTATGACGAGGCTACTTTTTATATACCCACCACCCCAACCTATTATGGTGGGTATTACTTGGCCAAAAACATAATCTCTCACACATCATCCTGAGTTTTTTGAATGAAGGATCTGGTTTTCTCCATCCATAACATTCCAGATAGATATCAAATTTGACAAAGGAAAATTAACAAATTAATTCTCACTTAAAGGCAAATAAGCACTATTAAATCCAAATGGGTACTCGGGATGTTCTGTTTTTCTTGGGCTAATTACTTTTAAATCAGGGCCATAAATTTCAGGATGTTTTTCTTCATCTGAAATAATTTTGTTATCTACTATTTCTTTTTTGGATCCATCTAACACTATCACCTTTCTCATCTCATTTTCTAAATTATTTGGATCTATAAATAAAGTTTCCATAACTTAGTAAGTAAATTAATAAATATAAAACGGGGATGAACCCTTCGACGAGCTCGGGGATAATCCCCCAAATAACTGCAAATAGATTTTTGTACTAAACAAGCTCGAACTCAAAATGACCTTTAGCTAGTAGAATCACCTGAATTTCTACAACTCCAGTTTTTCAACAACAATAACAGGGGCTTCACCAACTCTTTTATACAAATGTTTTGCTAACGCTTTTTCTACAGCTTTTTTAAAGCTGGTAAAATCTTGAGATTCTTTATTTCCTTTTAACGATTTCACAGTTTCTGATACGTTTTTTCGCATACCCTTTAGTAACGATTGATTCTCTTTAACAAAAATAAAGCCTCTTGTATATATTTCACAATTTTCGTATAAAGGATCTTCTCCTCTAAAAGGTATAACCACAAAAATAACACCGCTATCTGCTAAAAGCTTTCTGTCTTTTAACACTATATTATCTACACTACTTCTATCTTGATTGTTGTCAATAAATATATCTTTAATATTTAAAACTTCTCCTTTTTTAACTGTATTATTTTCTACTATTAAAGACTCCCCATCTTGCAACTCAAAAATATTTTCTGCCTTAAATCCTTGATCAGAAATCATATCCTTATATGCTCTCATATGCTTTATTCCCCCACCAATAGGTGAAAAGTAGGTAGGATTAACTAAATGTGCCATAAGGGTAAGATCTCCTCTAGACCCATGACCAGACACATGTAACTGATCTTGAATTTCTGAATACACTACATGAGCCCCTTTTAGGGTTAGTTCATCAATCATTTTGTCAACAAGTGGCTCAGTACCTGGAATTGGGTCGCTTGAAAAAGCAACAGTAGCACCCTCATGCAATTTTATTGTTCTATGATCTCCCTTAGCTACCTTATCCAATGTAGAACCAACTTGACCATAAGTTCCTGGTACAATATACAAAATCTGATCGTCTCTAAATTTACTTGCGTCAGCTTCAGAAATAATAGTGCCGGGTTCTATTTTTAAAAGTTGTAAACGCATAGCCACATCCACATTTTTTTCAATGGAATAACCACTTATAATCACTTTTCTATTATATGTAATAGCGCAATTAATTGCCTGTTGAATACGCGAAATATTTGATGAAATAGTAGTAATAAAAACCTGTCCTTTTGAATCTTTTACTATTTCATTAAATGTATCCTCAATAAATTTTTCGGATAACGTAAAACCAGGCGAAGTAGAGCCTAAACTATCACTTAAAAGTAGTAGGGGATTTAGTTGTTTCGACAAACTCGCTATTTTTTGAACATCTGTAGGCTTATCCATAACAGGTGTCCAGTCAAATTTAAAGTCAGTCTGATGTACCACAACACCTGCAGGAGTTTTAATATAAAAACCCATTGTACTAGGTACAGAGTGATTTACTCTATACGGATATAAAGTAAAATTTTTGCCTATATTTATGGTGTCTGAATCAGAGATCTCTTTAAATGTGGGTTTATTATAATTTTTGTAATCTTTAAGTTTATTTTCTAAAAATCCTTTTACAATTGGATGGGAATATATAGTTAAAGACATATCCCTTAGCAAAAAGGGGGTGGCACTATAATGGTCTTCATGGGCATGAGTCAATACAAGACCCTTAATTTTATCTTTAATAGATAAAACATAATCAAAATCTGGTATTACAATATCTACTCCAAAATCATCACTTTCAGGAAACCCAATACCACAATCTACAATTATAGCCTCATCTTCATATTCATAAATGTACATATTTTTCTGAACACTAACACCACCTAAATTAAATATTTTTAACGCTGACATAATTTTTATATTTTAATAAATTAATAATCTAAAATAACGATAATTGATCACTACTAGCATCTGCTTCCATAGATTTTGGAAAAGGTATATTTTTTATATCTTTTTTCAATACATCAGATATAGCTTTAAAATCATTATTCATAATTTTTCTAATAGCTTCATTCCTAAGCGCCGCTGCAGGATGATACAACGGAAATATAATTCTTGATTTAGCTCGCAAAGGCCTACCATGCACCTCCGATATTTTTTCCTTAGGCAAAAAATATTCCAAAGCAAACCGTCCTAATGTAACCACCATTTTAGGATTAATTAAATCTAGTTGCCTATCTAAATAAGGCCTACAAGCCCTAACCTCATCAACCATAGGATCCCTGTTTTCTGGAGGCCTACATTTTATTATATTTCCAATCCAAACATCAGTTCTTTTAAAGCCACACTTTCTCATAAGATCATTTAAAAACATTCCAGATCTCCCTACAAAAGGTCTCCCCTGTTTATCTTCCTCAGCACCCGGTGCTTCACCTACAAAAACTATTTTAGCATTAATATTACCCTCACCAACTACTGCATTCTTCCTTCCTTTGCATAAACGACATTTATTACAAGTAATAATGGCGTTATTCATTTTTAAAAAAACATCTCTTTTAGATTTCAAATCCATATTTTATATAAAAGTTATTTTTTGTTGAATTCAAGATGAATAAGGTGCAAAGTACAAAAGAGCAATCTTTATTTACAAAATAAGTCTAGCTAATATGAAGGAAGATATTGCTTATAATTCTCCGTATTTATTACAACTTTTTTTGTTCCATCCATTACTATTTCACGCGCTGCTTTTCTTGCCATGGATTCTAAATTCTTTTTTAAACTTCTTATCCCACTATCAAAACCCAGAGGTCTTATTAAAAAATCCCAAATATCTGGGGAAAATTCAAGTTGATCTTTAGTTAAACCAGTAGAAACAATAATCTTTGGTAAAAGATAATCCCTTGCAATAACCTTTTTCTCATCATCAGTATAGCTTGGCATACGAATTATTTCCAGTCTATCCATTAAGGCTGCGCTAAAAGTGCCAGTATTATTTGCAGAAACTATAAACAATACCCCAGAAAGATCTATGGGGTAATCCAAATAATGATCTCTAAAAGAAGTATTTTGTTCCGGGTCTAATATTTCAAGCAATACAGCCATCATATCTGCTCTAAGACCAGTTTCCCCCGAAACCTTATCAAGCTCATCAAGCAAAATCAAAGGGTTCATAGAATTTACACGCACCAAACTTTTAATTATTTGACCGGGTTCAGCTCCAGGCATAGCCTTATTTCTACCTCTAAGTTCTAGCGTAGAACCCAAAGCTCCCATAGAAACTCTAATAAACTCTCTATTTAGTGCTTTAGCTATACTTTTTGCCATAGTGGTTTTTCCAACACCTTGTAAACCTACCATACACAAAATAGGAGATCTTTTTAGTGCTTCCGCATAATCAGGATCCTCAACTTTATCCGACAAAAGCACACGAGTTGAAAGATATTCTAAAACTCTAGCTTTAACAGACTCCAAACCATAATGGTTTTTATCAAGAGTTTCTTTTACTTTTGAAATATCTAAAGTTTCTTTTGCAAAAATTCCCCAAGGGGTTTCGATAACCCAGTTAATGTATGAACTAATATACTCATAATCTTGTGAATAATTGCCCATTTTAGCCATTCTGTTTAATCTCGACAACATAGAATAAATCCGTTCTTTCAAATCATCTGGGGCTTTTGAATTGCGGACCTTACTATCTAAATCTTCTAACTCCTTAAATAAATACTTACTGTTAGATTCTGCCATAATATTTTATTCTATAGTATACATAAAATAACCCTTAGACTCTTTGACCACAGCTACAGCGCTAAAGTCAGACCTATCTATGTCGTTATATAAATCAAGTAAATTAAACCTCTCTAAGTCTTTTGTAAATTCATTATCTAAATAATCTTTTGAAGGAGAATAAGCAAAAAAGTAGGGCTCCCCTTTTACGGAGTTTATTTTACTGTTAAACACTGCATTGCTAGCTAAAGACAAATTCAGCTCATTTAAAGTATCGTCCATATCTTTTATAAACTCAGCATCTTTTGAAAAAACAAGATAATCTCCAATTTTTTCAGTATAAATTAAGGGGGTATCTCCCTTGTTTTCTTGATATGAAGCATAAGTACGTTCAAAAAAATCTACCCCGCCAGTTCTAGTTATTACAGCCCAAGTGTCTTTATTTTTTCTAACAAAAGAAAAATCGGGCTTCATAAAAATAAGTAAGTCAGATAAACTCATATCATAAGACTTTTCAAGATAAGCTACGTCTTTCTCACTTAAAATGTTATCAAATAAAGTTTTTAAATCAGAACTCTCAGAATATAAAATTACATCTTGAGGAATAATTTCATAAAATTTAGACTTTAAAACCTCAGATGTTAAATCATTAAGTAAAGATTTCTCGATTTCAACATTGTTAACAGATACAAGGGGCATATGAGGATTATCATTTTCATTACTTGTGAATCTAAAAAATACCCCAACTGACGCTAATAAAAATAATATAGAAATAACATTCACCCCTGCCACAAAATAATTCCACCTTTTAGACAAATTATCATTTGATAAATCTGACGACTTTTTACTTTTTAAAACACCCTCACCCGATTCTGCCTTATTATTATTTAGTCTACCAAGAGAACTTATATTTTCTTGCTGATCAATCAAAGTATCAATTTCTTCTTTGTTTAAAGACTCTATATCTTTGTCGGTATATATTTTTGCGCCGCAGCTATAGCAAAAATAAGCCTTGGGGTTATATATTTTGGAACTACAATTGGGGCAGACTCTCATATAAATTCATGAAATAAATTTAATACCATTATATAGTACAACCAAAGGTGAACCTAGAAAAAACTGCCAGTGCTCACTAGTTTACTGTATCATGATTTATTTTCATTAGATATAAACCACAAAAACTATTTACCAAATTTTTTTGTCAAAACAAACTTTCCTCTATCCCCAATCTCCTTTAATTTAACCTGTACTTCTTGATTTTCTTTTATAACATCAGATACATTTTTTACATATTCATCGGACATTTCACTTACATGAAGTAGACCTTCTTTACCAGGTAAAAATTCAACTAAAGCTCCAAAATCGAATATTTTAGTTACCACACCATCATATACTTTTCCGACTTCTGGCTTTTCTATTAGTTTTTTAACAAAATTTACGGCCTTTTCTATGGATTCAATATCGGTAGACATAATTGCTACTATACCTTTATCCTCTTCCTCAATAATATCTAAGGTAGCGCCTGTTTTTTCTTGTATTTCTTTTATTGTTTTACCCCCACTTCCTATTATTAGGCCAATCTCATCTTTGGCTATTGTAACTTTTTGTATTTTTGGAGCATGTTCTTTTAACTCTGTGTTAGGTTTCTGTATGGTTTTTTCCATTTCAGAAATTATATGTAGCCTTGCGCTTTTAGAACGATCTAAAATTGTATCAAACAGAGATAAAGGTATACCTGCCAATTTTATGTCCATCTGTATGGCAGAAACACCAGTTTTTGTTCCGGCCATTTTATAGTCCATAAATCCAGAAAAATCTTCCGCACCTTGAATATCAGTTAATATTTCAAATTTTTCGTTTTTATCATCGGTAATTAATCCTACAGAAATACCTCCAACAATATCTTTAATTGGAACTCCAGCATCCATTAAAGATAAAGAAGAACCGCAAACACTAGCCATAGAACTAGAACCATTTTGTGATAACACCTCAGAAACAACTCTTATAACATAAGGAAACTCATCAAGAGAGGGTAATACAGGTACCAAAGCTTTTTGGGCAAGCATACCATGTCCTATTTCACGTCTTCCAGGGCTTCCTAGTCTAGAAGGTTCCCCCGTAGAAAATCCTAGGGCTACATAATGATGAAAATACCGAGACTCCTCTTCACCATATAATGTCTCTCTAAGTAAAGTATTTGCAGGAGATCCTAAAGTAGTTACAGAAAGAACTTGAGTAAGTTCTCTAGAAAACAAGGCACTTCCATGTACCCTGGGTAAAATATTAACTTCACTAGAAATTTTTCTAACTTCATCCAAGGCTCTACCATCTATTCTTTTTTTATCATCTAAAGCAAGATTTCTTATATGCATAGATTGGATTTTATCAAGCGCAATAACCACTTCGTTTTCAGAATAGTCTTCTCCATACTTTTCTTCAAAATACTTTTTAGCCTCTGCTTTTATTTGATCAAAAGTATTCCAATAATCCTCTTTATTCTTAGGGTTATAAACTAAGTCTTGTATTTGTTTATCAAACTTACTTTTAGCCTCATTGTACATTTCTTTACCAGCAGAGAAAGAAACATATTCTTCTTTAGGTTTATTTACCTTTTTTGCAAAATCATTTATAAAATCTATAAGATTTTTAGCATGTGAATAACCCAATTTAATGGCCTCTTTCACTTTTTCATCAGGTAGGAGGTTGCAAGAAGCCTCCATAGCCTGAACCTTTTCCCCATCTAAATAAGACACTATTAAATTTAAGTCCGATTTATTTAAATCCTCCACTTTAGGACTGATTACAAACTCATTATCTATATAACCAATTTGTAAACTACCAAAAGTGCCACTAAAAGGTAAACTGGAGGCACTTAATACTGCCGAAGCCGCAATCATAGACAAAATTTCAGGATTATTTTCTTCATCTACAGACAATACCGTAACAATAACCTGCACTTCATCTCTATAATCTTTTGGAAAAAGAGGACGTATAGCATGATCCATTAACCTTGCTGTAACTGTATTTTCATCGGAAGGTCTGCCTTCTCTCTTAACCCATCTAGCACTTTTTATTAAACCACCTGCATACAACTTTTCTTCATAGTTTATAGTAAGGGGTAAAAAACCAGGATCCTCAGTAGCTTTCTTTGCAACCACGGTTGCAAGAACAGTTGTTTCGCCCATTTGAGCTAAAACAGACATATCAGCTTGTGGAGCTAACTTTCCTGTTTGTAATTTAATTTCACGACCTTGAAAATTTATAGATGATTCTATTATATTTTCATTCATATTATATAAGTTAAAGAAGACTAGAGCAGAAGGAAAAAAGTAACGCACTAACGTAAAAAACCACGAAAACAAAAAATCGTGATTTTATACGTTCTTACGTTTATAAATTTTCTTTGCTAAAGCTTCTTTTTTAAATTTATTATTTATTTCTTAAGGTTCAGCTTTTTTATAAGCTTTGTATACCTTTCTTGGCTTTTACTCTTTAAATAAGTTAAAAGCTTTCTCCTTTTACTAACCATTCCAAGCAATCCCCGTCTAGAATGATTATCTTTTTTGTGTATTTTCAGGTGATTAGATAATTCAGTAATTTTCTCACTTAAAATAGCAACCTGCACTTCAGGAGATCCTGTATCCCCCTTTTTATTGGCAAATTCTTTTATTAAATTTTCCTTTCTTTCTTTATTTATAGCCATAATGCTAAGGTATTCTAACACAGTAGCTTTTTTTGACAAGATAAAACCCATAGATATACAAAAAGTCAAAAATGAATGACTTCAGAGATAGTATACAACAAGCACTAAAAAAGCTAAAGACTATTAAATCTATATAGGATACTCAAATTACGTACTCTTTTTTTCAGATCTACTTAAAAAAGTAAAAAATGATAAGCTTGCTTTTTTTGAAGGTTTTACATTTTCTTTAAAAAAAAGGTCTATAACACCTTCGACAAGAGATGAACCATCTAAATTATTTTTATTAAAAATAAATTGGGGTATTTTTTTTATATAAGGTACTTTGTTAACAAAATCTTTATTATCTTTAAACCCAACACCCACAGCCATATCAAATTTCTCAAAAATTTCATCAAAAGTCACATTACACTTATCAGAGTAGGTATATCCAACCAAGCCCAAATTAAATTCCTTTTTTATCTCGTCAAAATCATATTGAACTTTTTCAACATTATCTGCTGGAAACCTAATATATAAAGTTTTCTCTCCAATTTTGTTAAAAACTTTTACTTGTTTTTTTATAACATCAAAACCTAAAGGCAGGGCACCCAAAAAATACACAGATACAACGTAACTACTTTTTTTACCTAGGAAGGTTTTAATAAGTTCAGACAATCCTATAGAAGCACATAGAGAGTCTAATCTTTTTGTAGAATCAGCAATTATGGCTATGTTTTTAGATTCTTGTAAATCTTTGGTAAAATTCTTTTCCAAATTTTCCATATATATTTTTAAATATTATGGACAGGAAAAATTAAAAAGTGACCTATATAACGTCTATTATTAAATCTTCTCTAAGTTTTTCATTATTACTATTTAATAAAACTCCACATTCTGTATTTTTGCCTACGGTTGTAACGGATTCTTTTGCCTTTTTAAGATTCTTAATTTTGGTCTTAAAAACTTCTGTTTTCAACTCATCATCTTCCCTAATAACAACAGAGTCCCCAACTCTTAACCTGCCATGAGTAACTAGTGATCCACATACTACATCCCCTGAAGGTAAAGGATATAGCTTTTGTATAACGGCTCTGCCCCTAACTTTTTCTTCTTCTATTTCGGAAATACCCTCAAGTGCACCATCAATTTCTTCAATTAAGTTGTAAATAACTTCATATTCACGAATTATTATTCCATCTTTCTCACATTTATCTGATATTACCGAAGGAATTGAAACTTTAAAAGAAATAACTATGGCATGAGAAACAGAGGCTAATAAAATATCACTCTCTTTAAGCTCCCCAACACCACTTAATAATACATCTACTTTTCTATCTTCGTACTCCAGCTTAGCTAAAGATGCAAGTATAGCCTCTAAGGTTCCTTGGGTATCAGCCCTAATAATTACGGGCAAATACCCACTTTGCTCAAAAGGGGACTTTCTGTTTAAAATGGTTACTTTTTTGTAATTTTCAATGTCCTGACCTGTATACAAAATAATAGGATCTCCAGGCTTTACAACTTCTTTTAATCCCAAAATCGAAGCGGGATCTCCCGCCTTTACAAAATCAACTTTTTTGCCAAAAGAATCTGTAATTGCCTTTATTTTAGCAACATGAATTCCTCCTACTAAAATTTCATCTCCTCTATTTAAAACACCATTGGTAACTAATATGTTTGTAAGCACCCCAACCTTATTATTGTGAAGGCTTTCTAAAACAAATCCTTCAAAAGGATCTTTAGAAGAGTCATTATTGTCAGACATTTCTGACAAAGCAAGTATAGAATCAAGAAGCAAATTTAAATTAGTTTTTTTTGTGGCGCTAATTTCAACACCTATTACATCACCTCCAAATTCCTCTAAAACTAAACCTTGATCACTCAACTGGGATTTAATTTTTGCGGGGTTAACGTCAGGCAAGTCCATTTTATTTATAGCAACTATAACCGGTATTTTTGCAGCTTTTGCATGAGATATGGCCTCTTTTGTTTGAGGTTGAACACCATCATCTGCTGCAACCACCAAAACTACAATATCGGCTATTTTACCCCCTCTAGACCTCATTTCTGAAAAAGCCTCATGTCCTGGGGTATCAATGAAGGTTATTTTGTTACCTTTGTAATCTATCTGAGAGGCCCCAACATGCTGCGTTATACCGCCACTTTCTCCAACAACTACATTGGTATTTCGTAGCGAGTCTAAAAGGGTCGTTTTTCCATGATCAACATGACCCATTACAGTTACAATTGGAGGTCTCTTCATAAAATTTAACTTCTAAACTTAGTGTACACTTAAAACCTTAAGTATTTTTTCTGCAGATCTAGAACCTATACCTTCAATATTTAATAACTCTTTTCTATCTAATCCCTTTATATCCTCAACCGTATTTATTCCAGACTTCTTTAGAGATTTTTCTATTTTTTTGTCCAAATTCAAAACACTTATACTTGGGGAAGACTTTTTTTTGTCTTTCTTTCCAGATCTTTTATCTCCAGCGTCTTCTTCAACATCAATATCTTTTGAAACTTTTAAAATATCCTCAACTCCTTCAATATCTATTTTCCACCCGGTAAGTTTGTGTGCTAATCTAACATTCTGACCCTGTTTTCCTATTGCTAATGATTGCTGATCTTCAGGCACCTTAACCTCAGCCTCTTTTGTTTCCTCATGAATTTTTACATTTGTAACTTTAGCAGGTGATAAACTATTGGCAATGTATTTAGAAACATCTTTGTCATAAGGTATAATATCGATTTTTTCACCATCAAGCTCATCTAAAACACTTTGCACACGAACCCCCTTATGTCCCACACAAGCTCCAACAGGATCAACATTTTGCTCACTTGAAGAAACAGCCATTTTGGTTCTAGACCCTGCCTCACGCGCTACAGATTGTATTTTAACAATACCTGACACCATTTCAGGCACTTCCATCTCAAACAGAGCTACAATAAAATTTTTATCAGCCCTAGAAACTACTATCTCTGTTCCTCTACCAGCATCTCTAATATCTTTAACCAAAACATTTAAACGCATCCCAGACCTGTAGTTTTCGCCAGGAATTTGCTCTCTTAGGGGCATAACTCCATGAACTCTACCCAAGTCAAGTACTGCAATATTGGGATCTACTCTAAAAACAGTGCCTTGAACAATAGAATTTATCTTTTTTCTAAACTCATCAATTACAGAATCTACTTCTGTTTTGCGTATTTGTTGCAAAATAACCTGCTTTGCTGTTTGTGCAGCAATACGACCAAAACCTGCAGGGGTAATGTCTTTATCATCTTTATATATTCTTGCACTTCCTGTTTCTGGATCTACCTTAGAAGTTATTGAATCATCAATATCTTCGCCCTCAGCAAAGTCCTTTCTGTAAGCCGCGACTAAAGCAGACTCTATTGCTTCTATAACACTTTCTAAAGATATACCACGTTCGGTAGCTACCTGATTTAATGCCGCACCAAATTCGGTTATCATAATTTATTACTTATAGTTAAAAATACCCTTCTTAGCATAAGCCTCGAAGGGTAACCTAACACTAAATTAATTTATAATTTTACAAACAAAAAAGGCGAGAATCATTAATCTCACCTCTAACAAGCTAAATTATAATACAATGGTGTCTAAAAAGCAAAAAAGGCAGTACTTAAAAGAGGGATAACAGCCAAACGGCTTGAATTAGTAGAGAAAAGGTGTACAGATATTGAGATGGCAGAGGAAGTACAAAAAGAGCTAAATCGAATGTACAAAGTTATTAAACCGGTGGTTACGGTTGCATCTAGTTCAGGCTCATTTATTGACTAGAAAATACTAAAAGGGGCATAAAAAATAAAATGCATAAAATATTATAGCAGGGTTCTAGCTAAGTCTTTTTCTCCATGTTTCATTAAATCCTGAATAAGCCTTTGATCCTCTACTACATATAAACCTCTAAGTTTATAGGCATTTTCAAATATACTAGTGTCAGAACTGGTAATTAAGCATATATTAGAACTTGTTTGATCAGCTTTTGAAAGTTCAAGTTGTTCAACCCACCAGTTAATATCTTCAGGTTCTACATAAAAATGAACCATATTAAACTCATCTATATCATGATGAAGAGAAAGGCCCCCATACATTGTTGCCGCATATTGCCTTCCTGTTTCAGAACCTAGTGAATTTAATTCCCTGGCTAAATCCAGTATATCCTTACCTTCATTTGTGTAATAATTCCAATTTTCTTGTTCCTCTGGCATTACAGGAGGCACCTTATTTGGAACAGCTGACTTTGTTGGCATATTAGATACAACATCTTGTTTTTGGTTATCTTCGTTTAATATAGGCTCATTAACGGGAGGTATTTCTTTAACATTTGTAAATGTTTCGCCCATTTGTGAATCATGTATGGGTTCTTCTGTAGGTACCAAACTAGGTTTAGAGGCATTAACAATGGGTTCTTCTTTAGCGGGGTAAACCCTTGTATTATTACGGGAATCTGGCCTATCTTCATTTTTTGAGGTGTTCTTATTCATAGATTCTTCAAGACTTTTTACTGCATTATTAAAATCAGCTTCTACGGATTTATCCTCAACCACTCTGTTAGTGTCAGTTTTTTCATTATCTAAAACACCCGTACTATCCATGGGAGGTGTAGAATCTGCGTTTTGCGAGGGGCTTTTTGGTACATAAGTTGGAGTTTTATTTATATCCTCTTTTAGTATGTTTTTATCTTCATTCAACCTGTCACTCTGTAATACAGAGGGCTCATTTTTTATACTATCATCAATTTTCTCAACAGTTTTAAATTTATCTAGCAAAGAATTATCCAAATAAGACAATTTACCCCCAGAAGATTGTTGAGACTCCTTTTGTAACAAAAGTGAGATTATCTTTTCATATTTATTCGGATATAAATATTTATATATTTGTGTTCTTGTAAATCTAAAGGTACCGCTTTTTGTTTTGGTTTCTGGCTCTATATCACCATTTTTTACATATCTATATAATGTTCTCGAAGTAACTCCTAGAACATCTGCCGTTTCTTCGCTAGTGTATAATTTTTCTTGTAGAACAATCATACTTAAATAATACCTTTGCAAAACATAGGTGACAAGAGTTACCTTGTTATGTAATGGTATGAAATGTGTTGTAAAATTATTAGCAAAATACAAGAAATGATAAAAGAAATATTAATAATAATAAACTGGTATTTAATAAGCTTAATTCCGGCTATAGCAGTTTTTCCACTTTCAAATATATTATTTAAAAAATTTGAAGATAAAGGGTATGCTATTTCAAGAATGCTAGGAATTCTACTAATTAGCTATATATCTTGGATTTTAGCTTCATTTAAAGTACTTGCATTTACAACATTAAATTTATGGATAATTACAATACTACTTACTCTTTTTTTGATTTTTATATCTCAAAAAAAACACTTTAAACACAACTATAAAGCGATAATAATAGATGAAATGGTTTATATAATTGCTTTCGGAATAATGATAACATACCGAAGCTTAAATCCAGATATAAAAGATATAGAAAAATTTATGGATTTTTCTATATTAAATGGCATACTTCGAGGGAATTTTTTGCCCCCTACAGACACATGGTTTAGTGGAACACACATTAATTACTATTATTTTGGTCAATATACCATTGCAGTACTTGCAAAAATGTCAAAAGTACCATCTTATTACGTTTATAATTTAGCAATTTCAAATATATATGCTAATACAGCTCTAATCTCTTTTTTTATAGCGAAAAAATTTGTTAAAAATGTATACATGGCACTAATAACACCCACTCTTATTATTTTCTGCGGAAATCTGGATTTTTTTATTAAACTTTTTCTGCAAGGCAAGAATCATTATTTTTATGCAGAAGCAAGAAGCCTAATACCACAAACAATTAATGAATTTCCATCTTACAGCTTTATAATAGGTGACTTGCATGCACATATAGTAAATATACCTAGTGTTCTTTTGTTTATAGCAGTTACACTATCAATTTTTTTGTACAAACAAAACAGAAATATAAAATTAGTTTTGGCCTCACTACTTTTGGGGATATTTTTTATTACAAACAGTTGGGATTATATACTTTATTTACCCTTTATAATGGTAATCTTAAGCATAAAATATACAAAGAGCAAAAAGTATGAGTACTTAATATTAGAAATAGTTAGCATAATTATTCTTAGTCTTTTTTTTGTAATTCCTTATTTGACTCAATTTAAACCCCCGGTGCGAGGCTTAGGAATTGTTAAAGCAAACATGGGTGATATAAAAGCAATTATTGTTATGTTTGGATTTTTTTTACTTGTAGTATTGCCCTTTCTAATTAAAAACCTGAATTTTAAAATTTTGGGGCAAAAGAAAATTTTATTTATAGTAATATTAATTATTTTTGGTCTGGGTTATATATTGCTTCCTGAAATTTTTTATTTAAAAGATATATATTCTAAGGCAAACCCACCTTATTATAGAGCAAATACTGTATTTAAAGTTTGGTACCAATCATGGATATTACTTAGTTTGGCGACCGGAATATCTTTTAAATATAACCTTAAATATTTAAAAAAGAGTAAATTAATTTTATATAGCTATATTCTAGTTGTTGGCTTTTTATACATATGGGTTATTTCATACTTTTTTTATGCGGTTTTTTACGTGGTGGGTAAAAAGCCCGCATATAAGGGCTTAAATGGACAACAGTATATTATAAAACAAAATAAAGATGAGCTTGAGACAATAAACTGGATTAATAAAAATATTAAAGGTCAACCCATAATTTTACAAGCCGATGGAAATGCATACACCAACGATACCTTAATAACTTCGTTTACAGGTTTGCCAACTGTTGTAGGGTGGAGAGACCACGAATTTGGGTGGAGAGGAGATTGGGAAATAATTGCCAACAGAATGGGAGATATACAAAAAATATATCAGGGTACCTCAAAAAACGAAGTGGAAATGTTAATTAAAAAATATAATATTTCATATGTAATTTTGTCTAAAAAGGAAAAAGAAAAATATGGTACGGAAGCCGGTATTACAGTAAAAGATATTGGAAAAACAATATACAAAGCAAATAGTGTAGAATTAATTAAATTATGAATATAAAAATAAAAGGTAAAATATTAAAACTTCCGGTGTTTTTTCCGGATGCTACAAGAGGTGTAATAAAGGGATTATCTACAAAAGATCTACAAAATGAACACATAAAAGGTTTAATTGTGAACACATATCACTTAATGACAAAACCGGGTAATAGTGTTCTTAAAGAAGTGGACGGAATTAAAAAATACATGTCCTGGGATAAATTTATTATTTCAGATTCCGGCGGCTTTCAAATTTTATCACTTATTAACCAAAACAAATCTTTTGGGACAATATCAAACAAAGGAGTTATTTTTAAAAAAGAAAATAAAAAAATAATATTTACTCCTGAAAAATCTATACAAACACAATTTAATATTAAAAGTGATATTATAATATGTTTTGATGACTGCCCAAAACAAGATGCCAGTCGTAGCCAGGTAGAAAAAAGCGTTACAAGAACAATTGAGTGGGCCAAGAGGTGTAAAATAGAATATATAACTCAACTAAAAACAAGAAAATTAAGTAAAGAAAATAAACCTCTTATTTTTGCTGTAATTCAAGGTGGAATTTATACAGATTTGCGAAAAAAATGCGCAACTGAGCTTATAAAAATAGGATTTGATGGGTATGGATTTGGAGGGTGGCCTTTGAATAACAAAAACGAGTTAGATGAAGAAATTTTAGAATACACAGCAAATTTAATGCCAAATAATTTACCAAAATATGCACTTGGTGTGGGAAACCCAGATGCTATAAAAAAATGCTTTAATATGGGATATAACATATTTGATTGCGTATTACCTACACGAGACGGAAGGCACAAGCGTTTATACGTATTTACAAAAGATCCAAACAAAATAAATTTGAAAGTAGAAACAGATTTTTATAAATATATGCACATAGGACAAGAAAAATATGTTAGAGATTACAACCCTATAAGTAATTACTGCGATTGTTATACTTGCAAAAATTATTCAAGAAGTTATATAAACTATTTATTTAAAATAAACGATTCTCTGGCAGAAAGACTATGTACTATACATAATCTTAGAACTTACACTCTTTTAATAAAAAATTTAAAGAGAAAAAATGATAGATGAAACCAAAAACATCTTAAAATCAAAAAAATACAAAAATATATATAATAAAACCGTTCATAGAATAGTTGGGGAGACTTATAAAAGGTATAGAAAAAAAGATATAGTAAATAAATCAAAAAACATATTGCACCAGTCTTGGGGGGCATTTTTTACAAAAAGTCCAAACTATAAAGAATTGTTAGAAAAATTAAAGGGAAACGAGGATTTAAAAAACACCCTATTGCCCATACTTAAAACCCACCAATCTACAAAAGAGCGGGTTTTTATACTAAATGATTTTTATAAAAATATATTTAAATTAACAGAAACACCACACTCAATTATTGATTACGGATGCGGTTTTAATCCTTTAACAATACCCTGGATGAATTTAAAAGAGGGTACAGTATATAAGGCTTATGATATAGATAGTGAGGAGATTAATTTTTTAAATAAGGCAATGTTAGTAATAATGAAAAAATCTAATATAAATATTAAAACAAAAATCGAAGTAGGAGATATTGTTTATAAAAATAACGAATATGCAGATATAGCATTTTTATTTAAAATAATACCACCACTTGAAAAACAAAATATTGATATACTAAAAACGTTAGAGGGTATAAATGCAAAACATTTGGTGGTTAGTTACTCAACAAAAAGTATTAGTGGTAAAAATAAAGGTATGGAGAATTTTTATAAAGAAAGATTTTTAAAATTAGTTCAAAATACAAATTGGAGTGTTAAAGAAATTAATTTTAAAACGGAACTTGTTTTTGTTATAAAAAAATGAAATTAAGTATTAAAACTATAAACATAATATTTTTTACAGTTTTAATAATATTTTTTGCATACGCCTTGTTCCCCATAGAGGAAACCGAGCTAAAAAACGTTCCGCAAGAAAATAAAAATAAATCATGGGAAATACAAAAATGTAGTAATGTGGGTTATTGTAGTACCACCTATTGTTATGGGAACAAAGATTTTAGATATTATGCTTGCAAACCTGTAGGTAAAAAATACTTTTTTTATAAAGATAATAAGAAAATAGAAATTCTATGCCCCGTAAATAGTAATTCTTTTGATATGGGTTGTTTATAATTTCGAAGTACAGTGAGAACACCTGGTTGCTTTTATAGCAATTGTTTCTAAACAGTAGGGACATTTTTTTGTTGTGGGCTCATTTTTTTTAGCTCCTTCCTCAGTTCTTCGCAACGAATTAATATATTTAATTAATATAAAAATAACAAGTGCCGTTATTGTAAAATTAATTAGAATGTTTATAAAACTTCCGTAGTTTATTGTAACAGCCCCTGCTTGTTGAGCTTGTTGCAAGCTAGAATAAGAACCTCCTGAAATATTTAAATAAAGATTTGCAAAATCGACTTTACCCAAAACAAGTCCTATAGGAGGCATTATAATATCATTAACAAGAGAGGTGGTTATTTTTCCAAATGCCCCACCAATAATTACACCGACAGCCAAATCAATTACGTTCCCGCGCATTGCAAACTCTTTAAAATCTTCTAAAAACTTAGGTACATGAGCAATTTTAGGTTTCATAAGGCTATTATAACATACAGATATTTATAATATGGAACATAATAAAAATTGGGAAATTACAAAAGTCAAATTAAAAATGCCAAATCAATGTCAAATACACAAATGCAAATTTCAGCATTTAGTTTTTACTAATTCATTTTATATTTCCCCGACTTTGTCGGGACTAGTCCCGCATAGCGGGGGAGCCTTGACATTTGAAATTAAAAAATGGGATTTTCTGCAAATTATCCAATAATAATCAACTCCTTTTCGGCTCTTGTAACCGCAGTATATAACCAACGCTTCCAATCATTATCATCCATTCTTGAAAATCTTTCTTCAAATAAAACAACTCTTTCGGCTTGGCTTCCTTGAGCCTTGTGAACTGTTAAGGCGTATCCAAAATCAAATAAATCCCCACCCATTGCTAACATTCTGTTTTTAGTAAAATTTATAGGTTCAAGATTATTAAACTGCTTTTTGTATATTTTACCCTCATATAAACCATATGAATCTTCAATTTGAATCGAAGTGTTGTACCAATTTTCATCATGACTATTTATTTTTTCAATAATACCTCGCATTCCATTAAAAATTTCTTTTTCATGATTATTTCTTAAACAAATAACTTTATCTCCTCTTTGAGGAAGCTCTGATTCAAAACCCAGTTTACCTCTTATATAATTATTTAGTTTTACGCGTGTATTGTTATAACCACAGAGTATAAGAGTATTTTTTGAAGTGTCGGTAAATATGTCGTCTAGTAAATCAAAAACGTCATAATCCCCTTTTTTAAGTTTTTTAATATTAGTACCAAAAGTTCCATATGGAATAAATCCGTTAGTTCTGGCACGTATTGATAAATCTATAATGGGGTTATTTTCTGCCTGTCTATGAATTTGATCCAAACGCAAATGGGGACTTGCCATTAAATTAAAAGTACTTCCAATTGGCGGGAGCTGTCCTATATCTCCAAAAGCTAAAATAGGTATTTTATATGATAAAAGATCTTTCCATATTTTTTCATCAACCATAGAAGCCTCATCAACAACAATTAAATTAAAAGGCACATCATCTTTTAATTTCCAACCAATAATAATTCCATTTTTACTTTCAATGGGGGAGTATATAAGTGAATGAATTGTAGAAACACGATCTGTTTTAAATACTGCTTTGGCCTCGTTTAATTTATTTTGCAAAACTCTCGCAGCCTTTCCTGTATACGATACAAAAGCAATTTTTATTTTTTTGTCAATTCTGTGAATTTCATTACTAAAAATAGAAATTAAAGTAGTTTTTCCAGTGCCAGCATATCCGCCAACCGTTAAAAACGGTGTTGGAAATTTTTTGTTATACCACCGCATTAATATTTGTAATATTCTTTCTTGATCTTTTGAAAGTGAAATAGAAGACATGCAAACATTATAGCAGGAATAGAAATATAAAAATTGAAATACTATTTTATATCATTTTTATATAAAATTGCAGATAATATAGCAGGTAAGCCAAATAGTAGGAAATTATGTAAATCAACAACACTTAAAGTTAAATCGCTAATAAAAAAATATCTGTAGAGTGTATTTGTAAAAAAGGTAAAAAAAAGTGTCCAGAAGGCATAAGAATAAGATTTTTGTTTTTTAGATAAAAGAAAATATAACACCAATACAAATAGAACTAGATATGTAAAATGTGCTATGGGGGTATAAATCGTTAATCCAACAATTAAGCCTGCAAATAAAAATACAAGCTCAAATGCAACAGCAATTGCCCAAAAAAGAGATAAAAAAATAAAATAAATAATAAGAACAACTCGAATAAAAATAGGGATTAATTTCATGATACAAAGTATAACATAAAAAGAGTATTAAGTATTACCAAGGAATTTATTCACATGTCCGCATGCGAACATTTAGAAAATAGCATATTCATTATAGAATTTTTTTCATCTAAAAGTGAAATTTGGGTCCTGCACTAGTATAGCTAGAATAAAAAGAAGTTTTTTACAGCTTACCTTGTTTAACTAAGTCAATTGGGAAGGTGCCTTGCAGGTTTTTATAAACAGGAGAACCAAAATTGTTAAAAGCATCCTTAGTTAGTTCCACTTGTTTAGTTACTGTATTTATTGGAAGAATATTGATAGAAATTATTCAATTTTATCTGCCTCCTTATTTACTATTGACTTTACCACTCACTTTTTTGCACACAATGGATAATTGCATAACATATAAAATATAGATTATTCCTAAAAAGAATTATGTTCGCATATCCGCATGCGAATATATTGTTTTACAATTTAAAATAATTATACTTAAATTAGATTATGGAACTTAAATACTATCCTAAATCATATAAAGACGAATCTCTTTACTATCTATCAGCTTGTCTCCTTGCAGCAAAAAATGTAGAAGAATCTTTTAAAATAATAAATTCTTTATTGGGTGAAGAAGAAAAACTACAAATAGGAAGAAGAATTATCACAGCAGAGAATTTAATAAAAGGAAAAACAATACATGAAACTGCTTCTATCATGAAAAGTGGTACCAGGACTGTAAATGAGGTTGCAAAAAAACTTAGAAACAACCCAGAAGGGTTTAAAATATGCGTTAAAAAATATGTGGAAATGCAAAAGGAATATAAAGATAAAAAATACATAAAAAGAGGTGGTTCACGAATGGTAAAAAAATGGACAGAAAAAACAGATTTTGAATACAAGAACTTGAAAAGATAAAAAGAGTTACTCCAGAACTAAATATAGTTAAATTTGAATATTAAATATCCGCATGCGGATATGCGAACAAGTATATTTATATTTTATACATCTTGAGCGTTTTCTTGTGTTTTTTTATATATTGTTTCCATGTTAACAATTATCTGTTGATCTTACCTTTGTAAAAAGATGTTGTGCCACTTTTACCACCACATTTGTACCATTAGTCCCATTTTTTGATAAAAATCCGAATTCCGAATTTTAAAATCTAGTCGCCACCGAATTTCTTGCCAAAGAAGTTGGCACTCCGCCTTTTACCTCTTTAATTTGCCAGATTGCCAAACAAAATCAAAGTCTGATTTCTTTCTCTAACCAGGGGATTTTTTCATTTTTGCGCTTCCAAAACAAATCTTCCCAAACGTAGTGAACGGCAAGCTGTTTGTATTTCCCAAATCTTTCAAAATGTTTAAGAATTTTTTTTACTGGTACTGGATTTTCAGGGTCGCGATCAAAAAACAATTTTGAATAGATTTTCTGCTCCCACGGCGAAACATGATTGAAAAAATCCCAGTGGTGGAAAACATCAAAAAGTAAATACCAAACTGTTGCGGGTCCGACACCATATAGTTTTAGTAATTCCGTCATCTGTGTTTCTCGGTCTTTGGCTCTTAATTCTTTTTCGTTAATCAATCCTTGCGAAAAATAATCATCAAGTTTTTTGATTGACTTTGCCCGATAACCGACTTTCAAAGCCCGCAAATCATTCTCGCTTACTTTTTGAAGTTTTCCAGAACTCCAAAAACACCATAACTTTTTGCCGTCAAAATCAAGTAAAGTGCCGTAATTTTCCAAAAGTACTTTGAACATTTGGACTGAGCGGCGAACAGAAGCGTTTTGTAGAACTATACCGATGATTAGATATTCATACAGGCAACTTGGATGTCCGGGTCTCATTCCGCGCCATTTTTTGAAAATCGGAGCAAGGGTTTCATCTTTGCTAAAAGTTTTGTAAAAATCTGTTAGGTCTAAATCAAAATTGTAAAGATATTTTATTTCTGCAATCAGAGAATTTGCAAAATTTTCCGATAACTTTTCTTTCGCGTATATTTTGATTTCTACAAGCGGATTTTCGGTTGCCCCTTTGTTGGAAAATTTTATGCCAAGGCACTTTCCTTGCCAATTCCAAGTTTGCCAACGAATGCTCGGCTTCCAATAATTATCTCCCGAAGTAAAATGGTCGGGTTTGTGAAAAGTTTGGTCAAAGGCAAATGGTTTTGTCGGCTTAACTTTGAAAGCTTTTTGTAATTTTAATTTGAGTGTCTTTTTCATTTTTATTCAATAAACCCGCCGTGGCAATGTAGCCGACAAACCACTTTGCCGTTTTTGGATATTTCTTCTATGCCAGTAAAATTGGCCATATCACCATTGGTATTAAAAGTATATTTCCATTCGCCGTTTATAAATTCTTTTGGTCCACGAACCGGAATATTGTCACCCGAACCGGACATCAAGGCTGGTCGCAAAATTGCATCAAATAAACCCTCACTTATTTCGCTATTTAACGTAAAGCCATAATAATTCATTCCCCAAACGGGTTTATTGCTTTTATAAACAATTTCTTCGCCAATAAATTTAGTTGAGCCAAAGTAGGTATCATGATAAGTCAAGTCGCCTTTTTCAAAATGATAATCGCTGGAACCAGGACGGAGCGGGGTGGCTTTTTTGACATTCTCGTTGGCGTAAGTATTCGAATTTGCTTCTCTCAAAAAAGCATCTAAAACATCTATTGGTAAATCAGCGAAGTTAGGCAACTGGTAATCTGGCGTGCCGATAGACAAGCCATATTTTATCATCTCATCGTAATCAGATTTCTTATTACGATCTAACTTAAAAACTTTGCCTTTGAATATTACAAAATGATACTTATCATTGTGATAATCAATATACCAGCCGTATTCCGGATCAAGCACCTTGCTTAATTTTTCAGCAAGATTATCAGCTTCGTTTTCATTGACCTCGATAGTATCTAAAGTCCATTGCGAAAGCCCTGGAGTTTGATATTCTTCCGTAACTTTTTCAATTCGCGTTGAAATTATATTTACCTCTTTGAGAACACTTTTATCACTCAAAGATTCTTCAATAATACCGCCTTTATAGTTATTCATATTTTTTTACTTTATTAAATCATCACTTGAACTCCTAACTCTTTAGCAATTTTCTGCAAGGTTCCAATCGTTGGATTAATAATTCCTCCAGTTTCAAGTTTGATGATTGAATTATAACAAACATCTGCCAGTTTTGAGAGGCTCTATTTAGATAAGCTTTTTGTTTGTATTAACTTCTTTATTGCCGATCACACGCTGGCTTGCGATTTCAAAAATGCCTTCAAAATTGCAGAAAAATACTACCCCAATGCAATCTCTTACGATTTTTTTAAATGTAAAACTTGGCGGAGTTTTTTGAACGAAGTTCGAACTTTTTTTGAGCAAAACCCCCTTCCGCCACGCCCTCGCGGGGACGATTCTTTTTTGGCGGAATTTGAGGCTGTGCCAATTTCATTGGCGCGCCACCTTGAATTAACCAAAAACTAAAACCTTGTCCGAACTCTCAACCATTTTTAACAAATCAGTCATCGTGGAAACAGGGCACACTCCGCTTTCTTCTTTCCCTCGTATTTTTAGACAAGAGCCACAAGCGTAAATTTTGCCCTTCAATTCTTTGAATTCCGCCACTTTTACCGAAATATCAAAATTTTCTCTGTCGGGAATAGTGTCTAATTCTGAACCCTCACTCATCAAAAAAATTTCTGCCTGATGTCCTGCTTTCAACGCAGTAATACCAAAGCGGAATGTATTCCATGCGTGTTCGGGTTTGTTTGATTGTAAAATTATGCCTATTTTCATAAAGTTATTGTTGCGGTTTTGGTTGGGCTTGAGGTCGCGGTTGAGATTGCATCTGTTGCGGACCCATTATGATCTGAAATTGCTTGCCCCACGATACGCCGTGAGTGCTTTCGTATAACTTTACAAATGGACTGACATTGAAAAATCCGTTTAACAAAATATACGCTTCCCACAATAAATCGCGGAGAGGATTTTCGGCGACCTCAAGTTTCAAACCAAACTCCGCCAATTTCTCCGGTGTTAATGGTCGCGAGTGGACTTTGTGGGTGTTGTAATCGGAAAAATACGATGCGGCCTTTTTAATTTTTCGACCGTTATTTTTAACGCCCGCAAACATATATTTTTTAAGGCAAGACGAAACAAGCTCTTTTGATAACTTTTCCGAATCTTCGCAAAGCTCAAAAAGATCAAGAGAGTATTTTTCAATCAATGGAATATAGGCGGGCAAAGTTTCCGGTCCTTCATCTTTGATAAATTTTTTGGCTTTCGCAAAGCCGTTCAGAATTGATTTTGCGGGAACAAAACGGATCATGCCTTCTTTTGTCGGAACGCCAACTTGCGGGTCAATCGGCCCAAGTGTTGCGCTGGGGTGCAAAACAACGCCATTGCCGGACAACGCTAACATTGTAGCGGCGGAATATGCGGAATGCGGAACCAAAAAATTTACTTCTTCAAACTTATTACGAAGTATGCCGACAATTCGCTCCGTTGCGTCAGGCCGTCCGCCCGGACTATGCAAAAGCACATCAACGGACTTGCAATCATCGCCAACGGAATTGATTAAATCGGTAAAGCCGTCCACATCGGGCAAGTCAATTTGATTAGGAACACCCGGAGGCACGCCATCTAAAAATTTCGTTGCGTAAACCAAAAGCGGACGGCCACGCAATTTTTCAATTTCAACATAGCACGCTTTGCGAAGTTCAAATAAATCCTTTCCGGTTATTCCCTGAACAGATTGAAGCAAAGGACCGATATAATCGTTCCAGTCCTGCGCGGTATTAAATTTTTTGCGCTGTTGTTGAGTAGGCTCCATAACGATTGATTTCAAAGTTAAGCGTGGAGCCGGTGTCGGATTTGAAAGTTGCTCTTTTTCCAGACGCAAACTCCGCGCGCTCTATAATGTCGGCGGTTTTCTTGTAGGTGTCGTAGGCCTTAAACGCGGCGGTATTTTGATCTAAAACACGCTTTGACGCGACTTTATTAACTATGCTTTTTTGATTGGATTTTTTAGTCATAGGTGTAAGTTTATACTCTGACAATACTATAAATATTAGTACGAATCAATAAAGAAAATCTTTGTAATCTAAAATCTAAACTGTCCCCATTTTTCTCCAAATTGAAATGTCCCTTAAATAAGACCTAGTTTAAAAACCACACAGCTTAGAACTATCATCTATTAAAGGAGGTGATAGTAAATGTTAGAG
>Ga0210057_1001450_pt1 | contig 35961 bp, 31 predicted proteins | sample CryGeyCG2114_010_2_FD_183968 | JGI IMG/M metagenome (GOLD analysis project Ga0210057, IMG submission 183968) | Groundwater microbial communities from aquifer - Crystal Geyser CG10_big_fil_rev_8/21/14_0.10 (SPAdes) (version 2) | ecosystem: Environmental > Aquatic > Deep subsurface > Groundwater ... | reverse complement strand
TTGATCGGCCAGGTTAACGCTGGTATTTAAAAACTGCCAACTTTTTTCCTGATAATTCCAATGGTAAATATGCTTAGCTAGATTTGCATTTGAATCAAATTTAAGCTGGAAACTAAAAACCGATTGATCAGTGACTTCGGGAGATAAGATGTAATATTCGTAAACTTGGCTGACTAACCGGGTATTTGCAGGTAAATCCTCCGCTGTCTTAGTGAAAGTATAAATATCCAGAAAACTATAATCACCGGCCGGCAAGCTGATCTGGAAATTATTGTCATAACTATAAATTTGCCCTCCAGTCAGCTGTTCTGGTTGAAAATTAATGCTGGCTGAAAAAATCAAATTAAAAGGCATCAATAATAGGACTAGGACAGTGAATATAATAATTCTTTGCATAATTTGATAAATCTATTATAATATAAATCCAGCACCCAGCGCCAGATTTAGTGTTTAAGGATACCTAGCGCCAATGCATGGTGCTAGGTGCTGGATAAATCTGCCCGTTAAAGTAAAAGGCGGGTGTAGTTCAGCGGTAGAATGTCTGCTTCCTCCATCCTCCGTAGCAGTTGCAGGTATAGTTTAACGGTAGAATATATCCTTCCCAAGGATAGGGTACGGGTTCAATTCCCGTTACCTGCTCCATTCTGCTACTTAAGGAGGACGGGCAAGCAGAAAGCCGCCGGTTCAAATCCGGTCACCCGCTCCAGTATAAAATCAAAATCAGTAAATATTTCAGCCGAAGTAGCTCAACTAGGCAGAGCAATCCCTTCGTAAGGGAGAGGTTGTGGGTTCGATTCCCTCCTTCGGCTCCAAACTTTGCTGATTTTTTAAAATGCGCGAGGCAGCCAAAACCAACTAAATCTTGAGCAGGTTAATGACTTTGGCTTCTTTGATTATTTCCTTTAAATAGTCCTGAAACGAGCTCTTCTTTAAAAAAATATGACCGGCATGAAAGTAAGGTTTGCCGTCCTGGTCGTCAACAATCATTTCCGTTAATTTAATAAGGTGATAGCCGTCGGCCGTTTCCACCATTTCGCTGATCTGACCGTCTTCTAAATTAAGCAGGGCCAGTTCTATGGCCGGATTAACGCTGCCCAAGCCAAACCAGCCCCAATCTCCGGCCGCGGCTTTGGTTTCGTCGTTATTAACCTCGGCCGCTAGTTTTTCAAAATCCTCCGGTGAATTAAGCAGCTGGCGCTGATAGTCAGCCATTTTTTGTTTAAGCGCGTCGTTGCTGCTGCTCTGATTATAAAAATCTTCTATCCTTTCTGCCAAAACCAATGGCCTGACCACTTTGGCAATATAGGTGTCAAAATCCCAGCCATAAAGTTCATAAACCAATCGGTCAATCTGCTCCCGGGAATTCTCTTTTAAAACTGAACCGGCCAATTCCGCTTTAATATCTTCTTCTGTGACTGTAATATTATTGGCCAGGGCGATCCGTTCCATGATTTTTTTCTCTACCAGACTGGTCATCACTTTGCTGCGGATCTCATAAGCGGTAAATTGAAAATTATTCCTTTTAAGGTACGACTCCAGCGCCTTAACATCGGATAAAAAATCTTTAAGCGGAACATAATCGCCGGCCACATAAGCGGCCGGAAGCGGTATAAACCGGGTAATAGTTTGAGCCAGTCCGCCTTGCCAGCCGGCCAAATAAATGCCAAACAGCAAGATTATAACAAAAAAAATCAAACCCAATCCCGCTGTTTTAATTAAAAAAAATATATTCTTTTTAGCGTTAACTTTTTTAGGAGCTTTTGACTCTGTTATCTTCGATTTGGCGACAGTGAAAATTTTGCTTTTTTTTGATTTCTTTTTTTCAACACCAATTTTTTCATTAATCTCCTCTAAAACGGCGGTTCGGATGGCTAACAGCTCTTTATCTTTGACGCTGACTGCTGTCTCTGCCTGTTCCTTGTTGCTTTCCATGTCCGGTTTATCCTGATCCTTGGAAATTTGATAAACCAGGGGCTTGAAATTTTTATTTTTTATTTGATTTATTACCATAAAAAGTGCCGGATATTATTTTACGACAAAAAAGTAATCCCACCACTTCTGCAGATTGGAACGGTCTTGACTTTGAGCGGTAATCAACATTGATTGCTTATCACCTGTGTCCGTTTCTGCCGCTGTCTGTTCGGCGCCGGGAACAATAAGGATTTTTTCTCCCGGCTTTCGCAAGTTAAGCTTTGTTCTGGCCTCGGTTTCTACAAAATCAATGGATTTAAAATATTCAATCAGCTGCGTCAGCTCCTGATTACGGCTGTTTAGGCCTTGGCTTTCTTGCTCCAGCTGATCAATGTCCTGAATTAAATCCTGACGATTGATAATAACCTTGGTCAAACTCACGGTAAAAAAGATTAAAACCAAAATGCTTACGATTAAAAGCGGTTTGGAGGAAAATATTCTTTTGCCTAATTTATTGCTAGGCATAAAGCTATTAAATTATAACACAAATTAACTGTTTTGATAATCATTTTTGATTTTTGCGATTAAACGCTGAATTTTTTCCGGACGGTGAATTTTTTCTATCAATAATACTGAAGTGCTATTAACAATCTGCATCTTTATTGAACCATACTTAAATAAATTCTGAAACAAACCCTTAAAACGGTAAGAACTGTCCTGAATTTTCCCGTACTCAACTTCTGCCACCGTGCGGTCAAACATGCCCCGCTGCTTAAGTAGGATAACCCGCTGATTGGTGATTAAAAGAACATTGAGCGAGTAAACGACCAGTAAACGCACTATGGCGTAAACACCAATGATGACCAACAAAATAAATATTATCAGGCCGATGTTGCCCCAGCGAAACAGCAAAAACATCAAAAAGAAAGGCAGTAATAACAGAATCAGCGCCATAAAGCCCGGTTTAAAATAAACTAAAGGATGGCACCTGATCAAACGAATCAGCTCTTCTCTTTCTTTCAAAAGTTTGTTAAACTGTGACATATACTCCAATGTTCTAATGTTCTAATGTTCCAATGTTCTAATGTTCTAATACCCACCCCATGCGCCGCAAAACCGTCAAAACAATTTGGATAATACTTTCAACGATGATTATCCTTTCTATGTTAATTTGGACCTTTAGCGCCTTTTATTATTGATATAATAATATACCAAAAACTTGGTTTTAGCCAGTTTTTTGGGAGAATCCGTGATTGACAAAACTATTTACATTAAGAAAAAAAATATGGAAAAAATGACTTCAGAGCAACATCAAACAGAAAAAAAGAGCAAATTACCGAAAAACCGGCTTTAACCGTTTATTTAATCCGCCACGGCGAATCTGGCAAAAACAAAGCCGATCCCAAGCGCGGCTTAACTGACCAAGGCCGTGAGCAAATCAAAGCTACTTTTAATAAAATAATTGACCAAATCATTGCCGATGAACTGCCGGAATTTAATGACTGGGATGATTCCAAAGCGCGTGCTGCCGCCCTTGAAAAAACCATGGAAAAAGTGGAAATTCATCTAAGAGATTCTGGCACCGACCGGACCATTGAACAGGAATGGGTTGAGCAAGAAGTCTTGGTTGGTTTGGGCGTTGATCCAAAAAACATTAACTTACCGGCTAGCGCTTACAAATGGCAAGGCACAGAAAAGCCAACAACCGCCGGACCGGGCATTGGCAAACGGCTGAAAGGCATTCAGGGACTGGAAACAAATGATTTAACCATGGGATTCAGAAAAAAAATCAGTGATCCGGATTATCAACGATCTGTAGGAGCGACCGACGAACTATTGGCCTGGGCGCTGACTCCGGAAGACCAAATTCCTGAAGCAGTGGAAACCCGGCAACAAATGTCTAAACGGAAAAACCAAGACTTAGCCAAGGTGGAAAGAATCGCCTCTAAACTTGGCCAGCGGGATAAAAGGATCATTTATATTGCCAACAGCCATGCTTCAATTGCTACTTTGACGGCCGCGGATGAATTGAATGTCCCTTTAGAACAGGTTGGTGAGGTAGAAAATGCCGAGGGCTTAAGATTGGATTTTTATGCTTCCGGGGAAAAGCATGGAGCCCAGCCAATTGGTGAAAAAATTGAAGCCATCTTCAAAGAAAACAGAGAGCAACCATTATAGACCAATGAATCTCTTATTAAAATAATACAGAGGGTTTTTAAAAGGACTTGACCAGAGAGTCCGCCCGCCGACTCGTCGGGCGGGATTTATTTTTTTCTGCCTAAATAGTAATCGTCAATCGCCCGAACCAAAGCCACCGGTTGTTTGGCAAATGACCATTCGTGTTTGCCCTTGTTCTCGTCGTTTTCCACAATCAAGGTATAATCAGTAGCCATGCTTAAAAAGCAGGAAGGCATGGCAATATGGAAATGCCATTTCTTGCCGGCTTTGACGTATTTTCGCACCAGATCCAGCGCCTCGTGCTTACACGGTTGATTACTGGTTCTTTCCGACTTGTTCAGCTGGAAGTTGTGCTCCTCCAGTTCCTCGCGCAGTTCCCGCGAGCTGGGGCAATAGAAAATATTATCACCCGCCTCAAGCACGATTATTTCCTCGTTGGTATCGTTGACAAAACAGGTCGGCGGCACGCAGTGATGATGCCAGGACGTGCCGGCTTTCATCGCTCTGTCTTTTAACTCTACTGGACTGATTTTCTTGGCATGTTTTTTTATCATACCATTTTTTTGGTTAATCTGTGTTCGTTTTTTCTACACAGTCGCAGTCACACCCTCGACTTCTTTCGGGTCTTCAAACGGCTGACCACTGACTATTAAAATAGCCTCAACCCCGGTTCCGAGTGTAGGCGCCCCTGCCTATACTACATTTTTTATCTTGCTAAAACACAGGAGGTGCTATTGACATAATACACTCTGTGTGATATTATTCCAAGTTCTTTAAAACGACCAAATAACCATAACTTAAAGGAGGATTTGTGAAAGGTTTTCTAGTGGTCATTTTTATTGGTGTTATTTCATTCATTATCGTAGTCATAGTTAGTATTTTATTATGGTACGATTTTGGAAAGAATTGCGGCGACTACTTAAAGCTGGCCGGGGATGCGCCGACTGTTGAACGCGCAGACATGTTCCTTGAAAAAGCCCTCCAGCACATTGAGGAAAGCAATCTCACCAGCGGCAACTCCGCCTTCATCTTCCATAGTCCCAGCGCGGATGTTGGCATCTGGTACAACCAGATTAGGGGCGCCAAAGCAACAACCGAACGCATCCTATATAGAATCAGTAATGATTCTGGCTCCGTATCTCAACTGGAGATGGATAACGCCCTGATGAAAATCAGGGAGGTCGTCCGAGATACTGGTGAGTCTGTGACATTACCCCCTCATATCACCTGGTACCCCTACCAATGGGCCATGCTCATCTGGTGGCTCCTCTCTGTTCTTTTCATTGTTATAGGCGTAATTGCCCTTTATCGCACAATATGAGCATTGCTCCTGATGACTCCCTCGTTCTTGCCACGCGGGAGTCTTTCTTTTCAAAAAATACGCAGCTCACGGCGGGCTTTATTTTTTTATTATTTTGACTGTCCCCTGGCCGCCATTTACCTCTATCAGATCACCGTTCTTTAATAATTTAGTGGCAACCTTGGCGCCGGTCACGCAAGGGATGCCCGCTTCCCTGGCCAAAGTTGCCGGATGAGAAGTAATGCCGGTGCCGCCATCAGCCACCAGAGCAGCGGCTCTTTGGATGGCCGAAGAGAAACTGGGTACTGCCTGAACAGTCACCAATATTTCCCCGGCTTTAAGTTTAGCACATTCCCAAGGATGCATAACAATTCTGACTTTGCCTAAGGCCACTCCGGGCGAAGCCGGAAAACCTTGAATTTCTTTAGCCACGCTGGGGGAAGGCAAAAGCTGCCGGCAAAGCAACAGCGCTTTTTTCTTAACCAAAACCTTGGTTGAGCCGTTTTTTGCCCAATAAACAGAGAGCTTTATTCTCTCATTAGCTGCCGCGGCATAATCTTTGTTTTTAAGCAACAGTTCTTTTATCTCGGAGGTTAACAAATGACGAACCTGATTTAAACTCAAGCCCCCTCTTTTGCCAATCTCAATGAGAATCGGGTCATAATAATACAAAGACTGGGAAACGATCATTTTCCTAAGTTCTTTAAGATACATCCCGTCGCGCATGGTTTGGAAAAGCTTCTGGTGATATCTGTCTAATTGAATTTCTTTTTCTATCTGGCGTTGTTTTTTGTTCAATGCTATGGATTCTTTGGTGATTTTTTCAATTTCTGCAACGGGATTTTGATTTATCAATTTTTTTGCCCTTTTAATAAAATCCGAAAAAGTCAGTACGGAGTCGTCGTAATCGCGGGTAATCCAAAAGTAATTATTTTCGTGCCGCTTGAATAATTTACACAGTCCCGGGTCGTTTTTGACTTTTTCTTCTATTCTGCCTGCGTTACCGGTCTTAAAATATTCCAGCCAGGTATTTCGGGATTTTATCCTTACCGCTAATTTTAGAGCCGCCAATCTTTCTTTAGCCAGCACGAAAGCCCGGCGATCGGATATTAGGGTATTTAAATAGTCAACTGACTGCCTTGACCCATCAGCTGTCTTTTCAAGGTAATTTTTTAGATAATTCATTAAAAAATTCTCTACGGCCAAGATTACAAAATAATGAGCATAAATTCTTTTATATTCTCTCTCGTATCGCTGATGAATCGCAGGTAATTTTACGTTTGATAATTGGCTGGCCTGCCGGCGGTATTGTTTGATAAATCCAAGAAAGGTCCGGGCAAATTTCTTCTCTTTGCTGATTAAGTTCTTGAATAATTCCGGTTCTTTTAAAATAACCTTGAGCACTTTTCCGCCCAGGTTGTCATGTTCCTTTTTATCAAAAAATACCCAGAAAGTATTGTTTTGAAAAATCAGCAAAACGTTGTGATAGCAATAACCAATCACTCCTTTCATTTCCTTGGTAACGCTTTCCATGGAAAAATAGTTGGGGAAAGGGCTGACGCGCTGCCTTTGAGAAATCTGAAACCATTTAGTCATAAAGATAATGATTTAATTCTTTCTTGAACTGCTGGTAATTTTTAACCAAAATAGTTTTCATGCCCATATTCCTTCCGTCAACCAAATTATTTTCCTGATCATCGGCATAAATCACTTCTTCGGATTTTACTTTAAATTTATCCATCACGACGGACAGAGTCTTTTTACTAGCTTTCGGCAGATTCAGTTCCCAGGTATTGATAACATTTTTGAATTTCTTTTTCAGGCCAAAGCGGCGGCAGGTATCGGCGAATTGGCTACGGGTATTTTTGGATAAAAGCAGGGTTTTATAGCCCTTCTTATTTAATTCATGATTGAGCTTGACCGCTCGATTATCTATTTTAAACAAACGATAATGCAAATCCCTTAATTGCTGCCAGGTCATTGGCAGTTTAAAATGCTCCACGGTTTTCTGCCAGGCCTCTTTTTGGCTGATTTTTCTGATCGCCGCTAAGTTAAAATATTCTTGATACATCACCTGGTGATAATCCTGCCACTTTCCGCCAAACTTTCTAGCCAAGGCTTTTGAGGTGTTGGGATACCCCTCATTAAGAATCAGGCCATAGCAGTCAAAAATTATTAGTTTGATCATAAATTATCATTTAGTAGTTTATTAGGAAAAAATGATTTTCCTCTAAAATACCCCATTTGTACTTTTTGATATTAGCTATTGTGTATTGGTCTTTCATATTTTTCTAACAACAATTTAGCCGCTTCTCTGATATTTTCTATCCGGTAAAAAATAAACTTATCCTGGGTGGTAACGCCCCATTCTAAAATGACATCTTTCAGCTTGAGCTTTCTGGACGCCTGCAGTATTTTCCTTTTCTCTGAAGCCGTTAAGAAACTTTTGTTGCCAGTGGCATGCATTAACCGGCCTTTTCTGTAAAAATAACTGGCGTCAACCCTGCCACGGCGCATTAAATCTTCTATCTGGCCTTTGACGGCCTCTGTAACCACTCTGTCTTTTTCTATAAGTATTGTACCACCCTTCTTCCATTTCCATGAAGGATAAACAACAAACAAGGCCCGGCCCCGCTGTTCCTTCTGTAATTCATCAATTCTCGGCAACACCTTTTTCTTAGGCAACCAATTGGCATACAAATTTTTCCACGGTCCGTTTTTAACTTCAACGGTGCGAATAGTCCAGCCCGCATAATCCTTAATTTTTGGAAATTTCTTCAAATCTTTAGAATTTCTGACAAATTCCCATTCCGGGTGAGGCAGGCCCGCCTGATCAATGATTCTTAAACCCTGTAAAATCGTCATAACTTCTTTACCATTCCTTTAGTGGCGTCCACTTCCACTCTGTCGCCGTCTTTTAAAACTTTGTCACAATCAATCACGCCGACCACACAGGGCACCTGCATTTCACGAGCCACAATGGCCGTATGGCAAGTCAGACCGCCGGCCACGCTCACCAGCGCTCTGGCCTTTTTCATGGCCGGCACTAAATTGGGATTGGTATTGTGAGACACCATGATATTGCCGGATTTCATTTTAGACATTTCTTCTGGTATGTTGATAATTTTAACCACGCCTTGGACTTTTCCCGGATAAGCACAAGTGCCAAATAATTCGGAAGCTGAACTTTGAACTTTTTGCCAAGTAATCTTTTTTAAAAATTGCTTGGCTCTTTTACCGGTCAACACCCGATTGTGCCACTTGCCGCTTTTTTTATACCAATAATCAACGGTTAGGATCTGACGCTGATTTAGCTCATTGCTATTGGCTTTACCGCTTTTTATAGCGGCAATCACTTCCCACGGCCGCATGGCTTGAATTTGATTAATAGATAATTCCAATCTCTTGCCAATTTCTTTAAAGATAGATTCATAATTGAACATACCCTGGTACAACGCATTTTTCCGGTAATCTTTGATATAGGTCATATATCGCGCCATTTTGATAAGGTCAATCTCAAATCGAGTAAAATGCAACTGTCTGACTAACTTTTTCTGGTCTTTCTTCACCAAAAGCTGCCGAACTGCCAGTTTTTTTAAAAGTTGCGCCGGCGCCTGGCCATCCCGTAACAATGCCTGCCATCTGCCGATATAATAATCTAAAGGAAAAGCCGGCCCTTTATACTGATAGGTTAACGGGGCAAACTTATTATAATGACGCATAATCAACCGATAAACAACGCTGTCTAACTGCTTTAAATCAACAACCAGCTTATCAAAATTTGATTGAATAAATGTCGTTTTTAACTTTCTTTTCTTGATAATGCTTTGGGCGATCTGCAAAAAACTTTTTTCCTCCTTAATGACAAAACTGGGCTTGGTTGAAGTGGTTAAAACTGAAAACACGTCCGGCACGGTTCTATTAAGGCCCTGCCGTTGCAATCGGTGTTGAATTATGTTCATGATGTGTTTAGTAACCGCACCGGTGGCATCGGCATGCCAAGAAAGCGCACCGCCCAGACCATGACTTAGGCGATGTTTTTGACCGACTTTTTCCATCAGCAAAGCCAACTCAACATTAATTAACCGAGATAAGGGGATACTTTTAACGCCGGCCATTTCTTTAAAAAATCCAGTTGACCATTTTTCCACCTGCTGCAGCAATCCAACGGCCCAACGAGGATTGTTAATCATTTTATTGGCCAAAAATTCTGCTTGAGCGTCAAATTCTCTAGTGATATAAACCATCTGACTGAAATTGCCCTTAAAATAAGTGAAATAGCGGTTAACCTTGCCGCCGACGCCCCACCTTGGCCATTCCTCCATAAAAAATTTAACGGGATAGCCCATCATAAAAATAATGTTTTGCGGAATGTCTGACACTATTCTCCAAATTTCTTTTTTAGGCATAGTTGGATTTATCCAGCACCCAGCCGCTCGCGAGCGGCTGGGTGCTGGATTTATTATTATAATTTTCTCACTATTCCCTTATTCGCGTCCACTTCCACTCTGTCGCCGTCTTTCAATACTTTGGTGGCAATCTTTGTGCCGATGACGCAGGGGATATTAAGCTCACGGGAAACAATGGCGGCGTGGGAGCTAATGCCACCTTCGTCAGTGACAATTGCCCGGGCCTTGTGAATGCCGATAATATAATCAGGATGGGTCATATTGGAAACAAGAATTTCGCCCGGTTTCATTTGCCAACAGTCCTTTGGAACCATAACGATGCGCACCCGGCCGCGAACCAAACCCGGGCAAGCGACTGCGCCTTTGAATCGCTTTAAAGCAAGATAACTTTCCTTTTTTAGCTCCCGCTTAATAATGATTTTAATCTCCGACTGATCGCGAACAATCCGCAAGCGGCCGTGCCTAAGGTAAATAAGTTCCCCCGGGCCAACGGCTTTCTTATCTGGCAGGAGGCCTTTTTTAAAAAAATTAACCACCTCATCGTAGGTAAGATACGGCCCTTGACCTTTTTTTAGCTCCATTCGCCGTTCCAACTCACGATATAGGGCCTGGGTCAAAAATAACACTTCCCGCCAGACATCGATTCTAGCGGCTCTCAACCAAGAGTAGAAATTTAAATTTCAGCTAGTTTAAGTAACTTTGGATATTCCTTGAGAACCCTCAAGGCCTTCTGAAAAGCAGATCGCCTTGCCTTGAGCGATTGTTTTTGATCTCGCAGGAACTGCTTGGGGTATTTGATGCCTTGAATCTGTCTTAAGAAATCGACTTTGGTCAATGGCTGATCCGCCAAACTATAGACACCAAGCCATTGATACTTTTGCAGGTGACTCTCCATTTTTTCCTTCAATATTCCCCGGATTTTATAACTTAAGAGCATTAATCGCTGTGCGTCCATTAGAGTTCTTTTGACTGGCGTGGTTACAGCCTTAAAAATCTCGCCTGCCTGATGGCTAAAACGCTTGTTTAATTCTTTTTCAAACCAGGGCACGACAACCTGATTGATTGCCCAGGGGGTCCAAAAAAAATAGGTATAGCGCAGGTAAGCTTTTTTAAGCTGCTCGTACCGCTCAAACAGCTTGGCTGAACTGAGAATTTTCAGTTCACTTGGACGGCTAACCTGACGGGCGGCTTTGAGTATTAAATCTCTGTCAATAACAAAACGCTTCCTGACCATCGGCAAATAATTCTTGCTAAAAACTTCTTGCGCCATTTTAGACATCAACTCGTCCCACTCTCTTCTGTCACAATAAAAGTCGGCCTTGCCCTTACCGGCGCTGACCGTCATAAAATTCTTGATATTATAATAAGGATTATCCAAAAACCAAAGGCACCGTCCAAAATAATCATGTTGCAACGTGTGCTTTCTGTTCCAAAGTTTTATCCAAGGCATATAGTAAATTTAAAATATCGCTATGCATTTATGAATCTATTATATGAACAATTCCTTTATTGGCGTCAACTTTCACTTTATCCCCGTCTTTCAATACTTTGGTGGCAATCTTTGTGCCGATGACGCAGGGGATATTAAGTTCGCGTGAGACAATGGCCGCGTGGGAGGTCACACCGCCCTGCTCGGTCACAATGGCAGCGGCCTTTTTCATGGCCGGCACAATGTCCGGGTCCGTGGCAATGGAAACCAAAATATCCCCTTTATTCATTTTAGCCATATCTTTAGGCCGGATAATGATTTTAACAATGCCGCTGGCCTTGCCTATGCAGCCGGTCTGGCCTTTGATTTCGTCGGTCAGTAACCGAATTTTTGACCGAATCAGGGGCACTAATTTCTTCGCCTGACGGCCGATAAAAATTTTTTCTGCGTTCTTTTCTACATAATAGACACAGAACTTTTTTCTTTCATTTAACTCTCCCCTATTCAACTTGCCTTTAAAAAGAGCTTGGCCGACTTCTTTAGTCAACAGGAATCTTACTTGCATCAAACTGATTTTCAAACGTTTGGCAATCTCTTTTAAAACCGGCTGCATCCGGTAAATTGCGTAAATTTGGGCATAGCGGCGGTATATTTTAGTTATCATAAAATCGCCCCAACTGTTAAAAATGGTCAGCCAGCCGCCCTTAATGCCCAACCGTTTAATTAATTGCCGGCGCTGATTTAAAACTACCCGCTGCTTTCTTTTAACGTCTCGAAGCATCTGGCCGGCGTTTTGCCTCCGGCCGACAAACTTCACCAGTTCTTTCAAGTAAAAATCAAAACTGCGCACTCCTTCTTTGCCAATCCATAAGAAATGGACGTAAAAGTACTTTTGGTAATGTCTTTGGATTGCTTTAAGCAGCGGCAGTTTTATTTTATCCCTGATGACATCAATCTTATTTCCCAGCATTTTTTCATAGGCCGGAGTATGAGTGGCTAAGCCGTATTTAGCCGCATTTTGTTCTTCAAATAATCTGTATAAATTGTGGAACAGTTTTTGGTGATATCGCTCTTGTTGGATTTTAGCGACCAGTTGCAAAAACTCTTCTTGCTCTATTTGAATCAATGATTGGCTCCGCGGCTGGGTCAGCAATACCAGATATTCATTTACTTTACTCTCGGTGACATTAATGGCTCGTAAATACTGTTTGGCCCTTTCCGTTAAATTATTATGAAACATATCAACGGCCACCGGCAGCCAGCCCCATTGGTAATATTTGGTATGAATTTCATCGTGCTTTTTATAATATTCCCAAAGCTTTTTGTTTGACAGCTGGTTCAAACGATCCTGGGGCAATTTTTCGGCATAGGCCCTTAATTTATCTGACCAGACGACAATCTGCCTGTTAGCTAAAACCGTGAAAGCAGGCTGGCTAATAAACTTATTCACCAAATGTTCGCCAACTGCATCAGAGTCATGTTCACCGTAATAAAACCATAAATGACAACCTCTAAAGATTGTCATGATTTTTTTATAGGCCCGGCCGCCCGGGTTTTTAAATTCATTAACAAAAGAGGACAGCCAAATTTGGGCAAAAAACAAATCAATATCCGGAATGTCTTCGCCTAAATACCAGGCATCCTTGTCATAAAGATATTTCATAATCAACCTTATTTTATCACACCCGCCGAGTCGGCGGGCAAAATCTACTCCATCACAAACACGGCCACGGCTATGACCGTTGTCCAAAGTCCGTCTTTGTTGCCAATGGCCGACTGGGTAGTGTTATATGTCCTGAAAATTTTCCCAGAAGCTTTGTAAAGCTGCTCCCGCTCGTCCCAGGCCGTATTAGGATCAAACTCTATGCCCAAAGTGGTCGCCAACATGGTCGCCGCCAAATCTTCGGCGTATTCGCCGGCTTTTTCGGCCGTTTCGCCGAATGAATGGTGCTCGGAAAGATAGCCGTAAGTATTAGGATCCTGCGGCAAAGCCGCGCCAACCGAAGCGACAATCAAACGATTCGGCTCGTTAACGGCGTTCCTGGAAATCACACAATGAACAATTGAACCATGGGGAAGAAGTTTCAGCCCTTCTTCGCGGGAAATCTTTTTGCAATTCGGCGGGAAAATAGAAGAAACCGGCACCAAATTGTACGGCGCAATGCCGGCATCCCTTAAAGCCAGCTCAAAAGAGCTTAAATACTCCTTGTGAACGCCAACACCTTTGGTAAAAAAAACTTTTTTTGGAACCATAGTAATAATGTGATTATTCTTTAAGTCGCTTAAATTTATTTAAGATTGTGGATTCATGATTTAGAAACTTTAATTATCAACGCTTGCTCTGACTAACCATAATGATTTATTTTCAATAATACCCCCAATGGCAAAATTTCGTCAAACTGAAAGATTTCTTGGCTTATTGTATCTTTCTTACAATACCTTTAAAAGCATCAACTTCCACCCTATCCCCGTCTTTCAATACTTTAGTGGCAATCTTTGTGCCGATGACACAGGGAATACCAAGTTCTCGCGAGATAATGGCCGCATGGCAGGTAATTCCGCCTTCATCGGTAACGATTGCTTTGGCTTTTTTTACAGCCGGCACGAGTTCCGGTGTAGTCATTGGCGTAACCAAAATTGCTCGGGCGGAAAAATTTTTTACCTGCGACGCCTGCTTAATTATTTTAACCACGCCTTGAACTCTCCCTAAGCAAGCACCCGTTCCCTTGATAATACCAGTTGATTTATTACTTCCTCGAGCCGCTTCTTTTTCTTTTAGCCGGGCCGCTTGGCCTATAATGATGGAAATTTTTTTACCATATGAATAACAGACGTAATGTTTCTGACGAGCGGAAATTAATCCTTTACTGACTTTACCTTTTTGCAAGGCAGAAATTATTTCCGGCACTGTCAAATATCTAATTCCGATTGAATTAATCCCCAGCCGTCCTGCCGTCTCCTTAAATAATGGGCCGCTGTAATAGTGTAGTTGATTATAATTCATCCGAATAGAGTCTTTATAATAGGTAAATTCGCTAAGCGCTTCAATCAAATTTATGATGGATGGCGGCAAACGGAGTTTTTTAATTAATATTTTTCTGGAGATTGCGTTTTTCGATCGTTCTCTGGCTAATTGTTTTAATCGCCAGGCAGGCGACGGTTTGTTTCCAAACAACGATTTAATCTTATTTAACACATCCTTTTCCTTTAACGGTAATTCGTTAGCATATCCGCAGGGCAGCCACTGGTATTTTTTCAAAAATTTCTTTACTGAGGGGACGACACTATTTTTTTCCGACAGTTTTTTGAGGCCATCAATGCTTTGCGCGAGTTTTAACAAATCTTCCTCGCTCTTCTGTTCAGCACTGGCCTTGGTAGCCGCAAAAAGAATCGGCAGCCAATTAACAGTTTGCTGATGTCCATATTTTTTTCTTAAAAAATCTTCAATCATCATTGGACCAACTTTATTGAGAGTTCGGATAGGGATGACACCATGCTGACGGTATATCTTTCTATACTGGTTAAGTAAACTAATCAACTGTTTGACTGATTGCCTGGGCCAATCAACCGACCCTAACACTGCGCAATATTTTTGTAGCGCCTTATTTTCCCGGCTCATTTCTTGACGGTAGCTTTTTAAAAAGTCTCTGCTTCGCTGGATTCGGCTAGCTAATAATTTACTTTGCTCTATAACTACGGAAGAAAAATATAAGTTCACCACTCTGCCGTGACTGATAAATAAAACCGGTATTCGTAACCACGGCCAGAACTTATCAAAGGTGTACGTCATGGCCAATTGATAAACTATCAGCAGATGCGCACGCCGTTCCCATTCCCAAATCCATTTTTCTTTTTTCAACATTTTTCTAGGCATAAACTATCAAATCTTAATTTTTCTATTGCTTTGTCCAATCTTTGGGCTCTTCCAGCTTTCCATCGGCCACCAACTTCTTCAGTAATTGAGACGGTATGACCTCATTAAAATCAAAAATTAAATTTCCCTCTCGATCTTCTTTATGATATTTTAATCGGACTATTGGAGGTTGCTGATTAGCTAAGGTGTCAATCTCCACTTCAAACCCTTCAGTCGGAGCAAACCCTTGCCTGCCTAAAACTGCAATCAGTTTATCTCTCTCTTCGCTGCCCTTCAGTTTTTCTACTAATTTGCATAAAAAACAATCTATGACCGCATTATGACTGCCCATGAACCTTTCCAGAACGCTGCCATACTGCTGGCGATTCTTCTCATCACTTACTATTTCATCAAACCTTGACGCTATCGCGATATATTTGCCTAGTAACTCGGCAACGCTGGCGGCCGAGCGAGAATAAGTCGTACTCTTATTGTCTTTTAATTCGCTGGCTAGCCGATCACTTTCTTTGACAAAAAATTCCAAACCGCGATTTTGAGCATAGGCTTGGTCTTTTATTTTTTCATATGTTTCATCATGATACTCGAAACCTAAACGTCTATCAACGCCCAAACGAGTCCCGAACTTTAAGTCCTGATCCAATTTTACCCTTAATTCTTCCAGAGTTTCTTCGCCGGTTATCTCCTCGGCTAGGTGAGCTCCGGCCATTTCAAAACCAGCTATTTCCTGCGACCTTTCCAGACCGCCGAAAGCCACTGAAGTTTTTTCTCCTTGACCCCGCTGCCTGCCCTTAGCCAATCCCTCTAATCTGCCTTTGGGGGTCAAACGCTGCTCCTCATTCTTTTTACCGGGGTCGCTGGCCTTTTCGCCATGGCGGGTAAAATGAAGCAAAACGCGCGAAGAATATTTTTCTAATTCTTGGTCGTGTTCATTATTTTCTGATTCAAACGCATTAATAAATTGTTCCGGTCTTTTCATAATAGTATTGTATAAATTAAGCTATCATAATTTTTTCACAAACCCCTTATTAGCGTCCACCTCTACCCTATCCCCATTTTTCAGAACTTTAGTGGCAATCTTTGTGCCGATGACGCAGGGGATGTTTAATTCTCTGGCCACGATCGCTGCATGGCTTAAAACTCCGCCACCTTCATCAGTAACAATAGCAAAAACTTTCTTCAAAGATGGAATCTCCAGGGGATGCGTCATGGAGGTTACATAAATTGGCTGACGAGGACAGTGCCGTATTTTCTTCAAATCTTTTATAACTGTCCCTTTAACATAACCCCCGGAAACTGATAGGCCATGCAGTTCGCTTGCAGTATATTTTTTTATCTGCAGATCCAGATACTTCTTCATCGCGATAATGCTCCGAGAATCTGTTTGAACTGACTCTGCTGAATTGCTAAAAAAATATAAATATCCCTTTTGCCTCCTGACCAGGGCGTTTTTTGTTATTGCTAAACGGGATAAGACAAGGGTACGTGAGAGTTCGCGCCGGGTCATCATCAACAGGAGTTGAGGTTCAATGCCCATTGCTTTGCCTATTATTTTTATGGCGCGATACAGAAACGCTTCACACCGTGGGTAAATTTTAGCCACGTCATTGCGTTCTTTGGCCAGCTGACCAAGCCATTTAGTAGGAATATGTGCCATCGGCCCAGTTGCATATTCCAAATATCTCCAAAAGTAATTATAAACCCCTATGCCGGCCATATAAAATGGATACTCTCGGATGACAAAACGAATAAATTTATCAGGGTTGCTGGTGACCAAAGGTGCATAATTCTCAAGCTCACGCTGAAATCTCCTGCATTCTTTTAACGCCCGAGTGCGGGTTCGTTTCAACCACTGTTGGTTATCTTGTAGATGCGTTGAGATGCGCTGTACGATTTTTGAGATATTAAAAAGCGTTTGCCAGCCGGCTTTGGATCCCCTCGCCATAAACGGTCCGTAGGTGAAACCGGCAATATTCCGAATCTTCACGTTGTAGCCGAGAGCGACGCAACTTAAATTAAACAAGGAAAGAGAGCGATGGGCGCCGCCTTCAACAGAAAGTTGGGAATTGATGATTATTTTAGTGATATTCATAAATAAACAATGTACCGCTGTCTGTTTACCTTTTCAGCACCGCCATAAACGCTTCCTGCGGAATGTTGACTTTGCCGGCCTGCATCATTTTCTTTTTGCCTTTTTTTTGCTTATCTAAAAGCTTGCGCTTCCGGGTAACATCGCCGCCGTACAGCTTGGCCGTCACGTCTTTGCGCATGGCCGATAAACGTTCTGCCGCCACGATTTTACCGCCAACCGCCGCCTGAATCTTTAAGACAAACATCTGCTTGGGCAAAGTTTCTTTTAAAGCTTGAACGATCTTTCTGCCGGAGGCAGTCGCCGTTTCTTCATAAACAATGGTAGCCAGCGCTTCCACCGGTTCTTCAGCCACTAGAACATCCAAACGAGCCACTCGGGCCTGCCGATATTCAAAGAATTCATAGTTCAAAGAACCGTAGCCCGATGAAACGCTTTTTAAATTGTCGTAAAAATCAACCAGAATTGAAGCTAACGGAATGTGATAGTGCAAAATAGCGCGGTTTTCTTCCAGGTATTCGGTATTTTGATATTCGCCCCTTTTTTCCTGAATGAACTTCATAATCGCTCCCAAATAATTTTTGGGGGTGATAACGTCTATTCTCACGTATGGTTCCTTAACCGAGACGATTAAATTCTGGTTCGGCAGCTCCTGCGGGCTATGGATGATGATCTCCTGGCCGTCAGTTTTTTTGACCTGATAGGCCACCGACGGCGTGGTAATCACTAAATCCAAATTATATTCGCGGCGGACTCGTTCCTGAAAAATCTCCAGATGCAAAAGGCCCAAAAAACCGCACCGAAAACCAAAACCCAAAGCGGGAGAGTTTTCCGGTTCATAAAACAAAGCCGCGTCATTAAGCTTAAGTTTTTCTATGGCTTCCCTAAGTTTGGGGTACTGATCGCCTTCCTGGCAAAAAATTCCGGCAAAAACCATGGGCTTAACTTCTTTATAACCGGCCAGCGGCAAAGTCGGATTTTTAACAGCGGCGATGGTGTCGCCGACTCTGACCTGTGCCAGATTCTTTAGACCGGTGATAACATAGCCGATCTCGCCCGCCGACAAATTCTGGTTTTTTTGGAAATCCGGCTTAAAATAACCGACTTCCAAAACCTCGCTGACGGCGCCGGTGGCCAAAAATTTTATTTTATCGCCGGTGGTAAGCTGGCCGTTGACCAAGCGCACATATGCCACCACTCCCTTGTATTCGTTAAATTCTGAATCAAAAATCAAAGCCTGGACATTGCCGAAAGCGTTGCCAGACGGCTGAGGCGACCGGTCAATTACCGCCTGCAAAACTGCCTCAACATTTTCGCCCGTTTTGGCCGAAACCGCAATGATTTCCTGTTCGGGGCAGCCCAGTAGGCCAATGATTTCTTTTTTCACTTTTTCCGGATTGGCCGCCGGCAGATCAATTTTGTTTATCACCGGAATAATGGTCAGATTCTGTTCAACGGCTAAATAAAGATTGGCAATGGTCTGCGCCTCTACCCCTTGGGTCGCGTCAACTAAAAGAATGGCTGACTCCACCGCGGCCAAGGACCGGGACACCTCATAAGTAAAATCAACGTGGCCAGGCGTATCAATCAAATTAAGTTGGTAGCCTAAATAAGCCATTCTGACGGGCTGCAGTTTAATAGTGATGCCGCGCTCCCGTTCTAAATCCATCCGGTCTAAAACCTGATCCTTCATATTACGGCGGTCAATAGTTTTGGTAATTTCCAAAAACCGGTCGGCCAAAGTTGATTTACCATGGTCAATGTGCGCAATAATACAGAAATTACGGATGCTGTTCATAAAATAGATTGCCGTGAATGATTAGGCGCTAGGGCAAAATAACCCGGATAATTCACGGATGGTTCACGGATATCTCACAGATTTGCGCGGATAATTCACGGATTTCTCACTCCTGCCCCGCTTCGCGGGGGATCTTCACGGATATTATCAGTGATTCATCGGTGAAAAATCAGTGCGCCATCGGTGAGATATCGGTGATAGCTCTGTGTTTCATCATTGATTTATCTAAACAGGGTCACCAGGCGTTTTTTTGTCCTTAATTAAAAATCTTAAATACTTTTGCAAAAATCTCTTAACTATCACAATCTCTTCGCAGTTGGTAAAAAAACTAAGAGCTAAATAAATAATCAGGCCAACAATGCCAGCCACCAGTCCTTGCAGGAATATGCCAACAAAAGTCCTCATATTAACAAAGTCAGCCATCACTCTTAGCATTAAATAAACTCCTGCGCCCGACAGCAAGGCATTGACGCTGATTTTAAAGGTTGACCAGATAATTTTTTTATCGTCCAAATAACCCAGGCGCAATCTTAAAACCATCATCAGAGCAATCATATTAACGATGGCGGAGATGGAAAAGGCCAAAGCCAGCCCGGGAGCGCCCATCGGCCGGCCGAAAAAATAGGCCCCGGCGATATTGACCGCAATCGCCCCCAAACTTATCATCACCGGCGTTTTGGTGTCTTCCATGGCATAAAACGAGCGCGCCAGCATCGGAATGGTGCTTTGAGCAAATAACGAAATAATAAACCAACCCAAAGTCTGGGCGGTATAGTAAGTATCGGACCAATCAAAACTGCCGCTGCCCAGCACCACTCTGACGATTTGCGCCCTCAGCAAAATAATTAAAACGGATAAAGGGATAATTAAAAAAAGCACTCTTCGGAAATGCAGGGAAAAAACTTTTTTAAACTGTTCTGGCCGGCCATTACTCAGGGTCTCGCTGAAAACCGGAAAAGCGGCCACGGCCAAGGAAACGCCAAAAATGGAAATGGGAAAACTTTGTAAATTGTTGGCTAAATTAAAAACGGCGATGCTGCCGACGGCTAAAGTTGAAGCAATCATGGTCATGATAATCTGATTAACCTGATTGGCCATAAGACCCAGTGTCCTTGGGATCATCAGCTTTAATACCTGTTTGGCTTCAGTAGAAATGACAAAAATCATTCTATAGCTCCAGCCCGATCGCCAGGCTTCGGGCAGCTGCACCAATAAATGCAAAACGGAACCAAGCACCACTCCCCAAGCCAGGCCCATAACGCCGAATAGCTGATAAAAAACAACGATGCCAAAAATTATGCCTAAGTTGTAAAAAACCGGCGCCAAGGAAAAGCTGAAAAATTTTTTTAATGAATTGAGCAGACCGCCCACGACGTTGCTGACGCCAAAAAAAACAATGCTCAAGAGCATGATTCTGGTTAAGGCAATGGTTTGCGCCAGTTTTGCTCCGGTAAACCCGGGCGTGATAAAGGCAACCACCTGCGGCGCAAAAACCAGCACCAACAGGCCAACGACCAATAATATCAGCACTAAATAGTTCAGCACCGTATTGGCCAGCTCTATGGCCTTTGATTTATCATTGAGCCAGATCTTGGTAAAAACCGGAATAAAGGCCGAAGCTAAGGCTCCTAAAACCAAAGTGTTAAAAATCAAATCGGGCAACCTAAAAGCGGCGTAATAGGCATCCAGAACATCGCCGGCGCCAAAATAGGAGGCCAGCAGCCGGTCTCTGAATAATCCCAGTATTTTACTAACAATGGAAAAAGTGGCAATCAACACGGCGCCGCCGGTTACTGTGGTGGCTAATTTATTCCAAAAAATTTTCAACATAGATACTGAACAACGCCTCGTCAAAATTTAGAGTTATACTCATAAAATTTTACCATTTTTTGAGTAATCTGTACACCCCTCTTGACTGTCCGATAGATGGAACAGGGCAGGATTTATCCCGCACCGCTTTTGTATTCAAAAGAAATAAACGAAACCCGGCATCAATGCATTAAGGAAATTCTAAAAACGTTGCTTTAGAAAAGTAAGTGGTGCGGAATAAAAAAACCGCCTCTACTTTTCAGGTATTGGCGGTGTTAATGAATGAGAAAATGAGTAAATATTTTTCACAAGCTGGCACGGTTACACTTAGGAACAGGGCCTATTTTGATTTCACGGTGAACACCAATAGAGGACGCTCCTCATCATCATTGATAATGAGCAGTCTGAAAGAATTCCCTCTTTTTTGTAACTCAATGCTTGTCAAACATTTATCATCACCTGCATCCTGAAGTTCTTTTATGACCCCCTTAATGTCCGTAACTCTTGTGGAGGGACGTTCAACAGGCGAAGCTATGCCGACTCTTTTGAAATTTGTGACTTTGCCCTCGCCTACCGCTTTTTTAAGTAGTTCAAAGATTAAGTCATAGTTCTTTTGGCCTGGCATATTGATAAGAATCGGCTCATCAAACTCAACCTCTCCAAAAGTTGACCATCTAGGCTTAATGTACATGTAGTAATCGACCGTAAACATTAAAATCCCGCTAATCAAAAACGCGATGATGAAGATCACTAGTATAGATGGAGCTTCTCGCGATGTGGCTGGCGGCAGAATAGCGCTATCACTTTTTGCCACGGTATCAGCGGCGTCTCGTGATTTACTCAGAGTTTCATTAAGCATTCTCTGTAACTCATCTTCTCCGGTAGAAGCGCTAGTATTTACCACCACAATGGATAGTAAAAAAATCAACGCGACCAAGTACACTTTTTTCATCTTTTACTCCTTAATGGGTTTTTTGTTAATGATTTTTTCTTTTCTCTCCACTTCAAGAAACTGAATATCAAATTGCCTAAAGCAGAGAGAAAAGATTGATTTTTTTAAAGAACATCCCCCATTTCAGCAATCAATCAAATTTGTAAATTAATGGCTGGGATGGAGGAGGAAGTTTTTTGCGAATGACTCCCTCCGAAATTTTGGCGGCTAGTAGGGTTTCCATCCCTGTTAGACTTCCTTTCAGGAAATCCCGAGCGTTAATCCGCTCCGGGCTATCATCCGCCGACTCCTTTTTCGGACTAGCCGCATATCTTGTCATGCAAGAGCAAAAAGCTGCGCTTTAAATATCCGCCTAGATTACAAAATTCTTGAGGAGAGAGATTTTTCCGTTAGAAAACGGAAAGAATTCAATAATCTGACGATTAAAGACGCAGCTTTTTGCCCGCCAATCCATAAATCAAAATTTGGTATTGGATTATATCTCATAATCATTCTGAAAAGTGAGTCTGAAGCACTAAGATATATAAAGTGGTGCGGGGTAAACAACAATTAATGGAGGGCGAAACGGCCGGTTATCCAGCGATTTTTCAGTAAGGAAAGAGAATCCTACCGAAAAAGAAATGCTGAATGACGGGCTTGATAAAGTCTCCGATGTTAGCATGGGAAACTCTCTCCCTCCAATAACTGCTGTTTATTTTACCCGGCACCACTTTTGTATTCAAGAGATAATGAACGGAACTTAACGGTAATGTATTAAGAAAATTCTGGGATCGTTACTATAGAAAAATAAGTGGTGCGGGGTTTACCCACGCATCACTTTTTTATTCAAAAGACAATGAGCGAAACCCGACGTCAATGCGTTAAGAAAAATCAATAAACTTTTGCTATAGAAAAATAAGTGGTGCGGGGTTTAGTGAGAAAGAAACTGAGGTTAAACGATATACACTACGGATACAGCCTTGGTAATCATGATTTTATGCCTTCCGGATCGCTATGACCTCAATTCTTTTCCCATTAAATTATTGAGAAAACCAGATTTATTATCATTGCTCTTTAAGTGAACAAATAATCATAGCATATATTAATTTATTTGTCAACTATAAAAAGCCACAGTTTATGGCTTTTTGGCTAAAATTAAAGAAAAAATTACTTTTTTCTGATTATCAGACCGTAAAAATTATCAGAATTTAAAGCTATTTCAAACTTAACTTCGTTGTCTAAAATGACTGGCTGGCCAGTGGCCGTTGCCTGGCTCCAAGTAACCTCAAGATCGTCAGTTAAATACAACTGGCTGGAAAAAACCGTGTTTTGCGCTCCGGACTGGCTCTGAACCAGCAAACTGTATTTCTGACTCTGACTTTTTTTAAACAACCCATCGCCGGTAAAATCTAATTTCAACGGCAGTCTATAAGAAAAGGTAATAGTTTTGGATTCGCCCGGCTTGACTTGCAGCCAATTGCCAAAGACCGTTTTTCCGAACTCTGAATAAATATCGGTATTGGTCTTGGCATCTTTGGTTATGGTACCGCTGATTCTTAAAACATCCTCGTCGGGCCGATATCCCTGATAAACTTCTTTAAACAACGAGGCATCAATGGTATCGTAGCCAGTCACTTCCAACAGCTGGCTATCTTGGGGAACGTAAATTCTGACATAAGAGTTGTTTTGCGCTCTTTCAAAAACGTCATCGGGGTTGCCGTGATGCGTCCTAGTGACGGCTACGGTGTTAATAATTGATCCATCGGGCTGAATATAGGCATAGTGCTTAATCTCCTGCTTGATGACCATGTCGGATTTGCCGCCGGCAACATTCTGATTAACCACCATTAAATAGTCGCCGTCGGTTTTAATAATTTCTCCGGACCACCGTCTTTGGCTGACCTGCTTTTCGAGATCCTCGTTCAAGAAATAAAACTGGATTTCTTTCTCCGTCAGTGCCTGCTCTAAAGTCAAGAGCAGAGGCAGGGCCCGGTCGGTCGGGGTGGCTAAAAGTTTTTCTATAATAATGGGCATTAATTCGGCAATGATCTTTTTGGGCTGATTGGCCGCTTTATCATATTCAAACTCAACTTCGTGCTGCAGGGCCAAAACAACGTTGTCTGAAGTTAACACCTGATCATATTCCGGCATGGTGATATCGCCGGTGATTTCCAATAGCTTAGGCAGCAAGGAAGCGTTGAAAGTAATAACGCCGTCAACGGTCGGCCCACCCGAATTTTCCCAAAACCAAATGATCTTTTGCGCCGAGGCAGGAAAATCCGGCCACCAATTAGCGTCCCAGATCATCCAAGGCGTGCCCACCAGATGCATCGGCGCCGGCGAAATCACCTTTTCAAAAAAACTGCCTTTTGAATCGTACAATCCGCCGCCGGGCACTTCCAAATTGACAATCTTGCCCTTTTGAATATCAACCAAGGCGGCGCTGCCCAAAAAACCGCCCGTGGCCCGGAGTTCATTATTGTTCTGGAAAAGAAACAGATATCTTTGGGGACGATTATGGCCTAAAATATCCAAACTCAAACTCAAAAATTTCTCTACTTCCAAAAGGCCGCTGGAAAACTGCGGCAGACGGCTTTGAATCTGCACAAAATAGTCGCGATATTGTTCCGGTATCACTTTGGGATTGACGGTGGCGATACTTTCGGCGGCCAGACTGATTTCCTTTTGAGCACTGGTTACGGCTCCGTCAATGATAGCGATATTATCGGTCATGGCCCGATCCAGTTGACCGCTCTCGCTAATTTGGCTTAAAACCGTGGTTAAATCTCCGGCCGCTTTGGTTAAATGCTCGCCGGCCACCAAAAGATTTTCGCCGGATTTAATTATACTTCCCGCCGCCGGCAGATGGCGGGCAATGTTAATCAATGTTTGATTATAGGCACTTAAGTTGTCCTGCGCCGAACCAAAATATTTACTGGCAGATAAAAAGTAATTACCGGCATCCAGCCAATTGGACTGACTGGCTGCTTGCGCCCCCAGTTCTAAATCGCCCAATGCATCCTCGCTAATGCCCAGCACCTGCCCTTTGGTGGTTTCTACGTATTGATAAAAAAATAAAACCCTGATGGGCAAAATTAACAGTAGCGCGATTAAAGCAAAATTAAGAGTGGTTCTTAAGGACTGCGGCCATGAGCGGCCAGCAACTAGCGGCGCTGGCTGATTATTTTTTTTGACAATACGATGAAATTTTATTGAGGAAAACTTTTTAGCAATCCAGCCGGTTAATTTTTCTTTTTTCAAATAACTGGTTTTTGGAATATCAAAGTTGGTCTGCCTGACTTTAAATTCATCCAGGTCAGTCGCCGGTTCATATTTTTTAAAACCAGGACGGTCGCGTCCGGTTACGCTTGGAGGTTTATTAAATGCCGGACGCCAAGCAGAGGTTTGGTTTAAAGCAACCGGTTCATCTTGTCTTAAATCAACGCGGTGGACGGAACTGGTGTAGCCGGAACTTTTTTTTATTTCCACTCCGCCATTTTTGTTTAAAGAAACGTTTATCTGATTTTGCGGCAGAACTTCCTGAAATGATGTTTCGCTTTTCTTGCCGGCAATCAATTGATCCAATTCCTTGATGATGGGCTGAAGCTTTTCTTTCAACCGTTTGGCCTGCTCTTTTGGATTATCGGCATAATTTATTTGTTCATCAATTAAAAAATGATCAAGGGAGATGATTTCTTGAACAACTGACTGATCGCTAACTAATGAGTTCCCGCCGCTGATGGTCTTCCTTGGTTCTTTGCTGGATATTCGTTTTTGATCGTCTGCTAAATGAGCCGGGATTTTTTTCTTTTTAAATGAAGAGTGACTTTTTTTTGTTTTGCTTACGGCGCGGCTGTTTTTTACTTTCTGTTTCATTGGGGAAAAGTTAAATTAACACAGGTTATTATAACACGAATCATCAGCTACTGCCAAACAACCAAAGAAAAAAAATTACGCTTGCCGATAAATTTTTAATGTCTGATCAACCATTTTATCCCAACTGTATTTTTTTACGTTTTCAAAGCCTTGTTTGACCAGTTTAGCCCGCAGCTCCTTATCTAGCAGCACCGCTGTAATTTGCTTAATCATCTCTTGATCGCTGTTAGGGTTAAAATAAACGGCCGATTCCCCGAGCACCTCCGGTAAGCAAGAACTGTCGGCCGCCACCACCGGCACGCCGTATCCTTGGGCTTCCAGCGGCGGCAAACCAAAACCTTCTGACAAAGACGGAAAAACGTATAATCGGGCCTGCTGATACAAAGCCAGCAGCTCGCTCTCGGACAGATAGCCGGTAAAAACCAGACCGTCCCTGGCGCCGACCGTTGATTTAAGGCGCTGATAGAATTTATCCATCTCGCCGACTAAAACTAGTTGGTATTTTTTTGTCTGATTTATTTTTTTGAAAACATTAACTAGTCTTTCCAAATTCTTATGCGGATAAGCCGAGCCCACGTAAAGCAAAAAAGGTCTGGTTAATTTGAACCGCGCTAAATCAGCTGGCCTGGTGGTTGAATCCAAAAAATAACCTTCGTAAATCACCGTAATCTTATTTTCCGAAACTCCGAACATGGAGATGACATCGTTTTTGACAAAGTTTGAGGGCACAATAATTTTGGCCGATTGCTTAATGGCATAATGCAAAACTTTATCAAACCCCAAGAGCTTCAGTTTATACTTCCAGTCCGGCAGATTAGTGGCCCGGGAGTCTGGAAAATGCTTGATGATTAAATCATGAATAGTGACGACAAAATTATCATGATAAAGAAACGGCACGTTAAAATGAGGAAAATGCATTAAATCAACCTGCTCTTTTTTAATGATGCGGGCGCCGATTAACTGCTCTTTCAAACTGTACCAACGGGCGTCAAGCAACACCATTTTGACGTTGGGGCGCCGTTCTTTGAACGAATCAATATTATCTTTGGTAAAAAAAAGAACATAGTCATTCTGTCGGTCCGTTTGCACCACGCCGTTGACTAACTTTTGCACATATCGCCCTAAACCCCGGTGTTTAGTGCCATATAATCTGGCATCAATGCCGATTCTCATAAATCCACTGTTTAAATACCTATTGATGAATTCCTTACGGCTTAGCAGGAAAGATAATCGCCGCAGTTTATTAAGCGCGCTTGCCTTTAAAAATGATTTGCTCTAAATCCATCCGCTTTCTTTCGGCCAGCTCTCTTTTCTTTAAGAGAGGATCAATCTTTTCCAGATCAGCGGCTCCTGCCGGATAGCCAACGGCCATCATGGCCGACGGCCAGTATTCGGCTGCGGCGAACCCCAAATCTGCGCCGGCCTTTTCCAAATCAAAGCCGATCATTTCATGAGCCATTAAGCCCAAGTGGAACGCTTCTAAAAATAAATTCTCGGCGGCCGCGCCGGCATCGTACATGGCATTATGGTTGGGCTTATTATTGTGCTGAAAATTCTTTTTGGCAAACACCACAATCAGCAGCGCGGCCTTATTGGCCCACTGGTTACCCGGCATTAATAAACTGGCTAACCGGTCAAAGTTTTCGGCATCAGCGCGAGTGGCATAAACAAAACGCCAGGGCTGTTCGTTATAAGATGACGGCGCCCAGCGCCCTGCTTCAAACAGACTCATGATTTTTTCTTCTTCTATAAACTTATCGGAAAAAACCGAGGGACTCCAACGATTCCTGATTAGCTCGTGTATCGGATAGTTGTTAAGGGCCGGTTTGTTTGGGTAGGTCATATCTTTATAATTAAAAATAATATATGCCCCTGCGCCAAGGCGCAGGGTAATGGGATTCCTAAATAGAATATTTCACGTGGCAAGCCACGTGGTATTAACCTATATTAGCTCCTCGGCTCGGAAGCGAAAAAGTAATCTTCTTCGCTTCTCTCGCTCTACGCCGCTAATAAATCTTAATATTAATCTTAAACAACTCGTTTATCTGATTGTAAAACAACTCGTTTATCTGTTTGTAACTCCTCAAATAGACTATAAAGCTCATGGGCGCTGTCTGCCCAACGATACTGCCGTGCCTGCAAATATCCTTTTTCAATCATATTCTTTCTTACGTCTTGATTGTCCAATACTAATTCCATAGCTTTTTTTATTTCTTGGATGTTATAAGGATCAACCAACAACGCCCCATCGCCCACCACTTCCGGCAAAGAAGAATTGGCAGAAGTAATGACCGGACAGCCCGCCGACATCGCTTCCAGCGGCGGAAAGCCAAAACCTTCGTAAAAACTGGGCCAAACCAGCATCTCGGCTGACTGATAAAATGAGCGGCGTTCTTCGGGGTCAACATAGCCGGTAAAATGAATATTATTTTTGAGAACCGACTTTTGAGCGCGGTGATAAATTTTTTTATAAAGCCAGCCCTGACCGCCGGCGATCACCAAATCAATTTCAGGACGATTCAGAGATTCGTAGGCCTGAATCAGTCCGGTCACATTCTTTCTCGGCTCCAAAGTGCCTAAAAAAAGAATAAATTTCTCCGGCAGCCGGTACTTACTTTTTATTTTCTTGATCTCTGAAGTTTCTGACTGATTTCCTACTCCGGAATATATCACCTTTATTTTTTCGCTCTTTATACCAAGCGATTCCATAATGTCAGTTTTTGTATTTTCCGAAACGGCGATAATCCTTTCGGCTCGCTGCAGTTTTTCTTTGATGCTTAAGGCCTGATGCCATAAGCGCATTTTCGGGCTAAAAGTCCAAGGCATCTTTATAAAAGATAAGTCATGGACCGTCACCACCGTCTTAACGGCCGGACTGACTTGCCAAAAATTCAAATTGGGAAACCAAAAAATGTCACAGCCGCCAATAACTTCATCTAAAAAAGGCCGATGAAAATATTTTAAAGAAAAGTTCAAGAGTTTATTGGGCAACTGGTAATGATGCCAGCTGACCCTGGGCAGGTTAAGCCAGCGCTGCCGCCGCTCAAAGCGGCATTGCTTAAACCCGCTGTAAAAAAATTTGTACTGATTGTCAGCATCCAGCTTTAGCAAATGATTCAAAATTTCCCAGGTATAAATGCCTACGCCCGTCAGCTGACCGGCGGCAAAAGTCCTGGTATCTACGCCGATTATCATAATAACTTCATTATAAAAAAAATGGCTGAAAAATCAAGCACCCAGCCGCTCGCGAGCGGCTGGGCTTCCGGATAATTGAATGATCGGGCCAGGCTATTTATTCTGACAGTTGCAGACGCAACTGGCGTCACACTCGCAACAATGATAGCAAAGCTCCGCGTTGCAGTCGCACTGCGAATCTTTGTCCAAAGGCATGGCACACTCTCTGCATTTGTTCATATTTTTAGATTAATTATTATCCTGAATTTACCGAATTAATTATAGCAATCATCATTAATTTAAGCAAATTTAAACATAGCCAAGCGACAGTTGACAAAAAAAATTCTCTATGATAAGATTCCGTATTCATGCAAATTACAATCCATAAACAACTAGCCCACCTTCGCTAAAAGCTTCGGTGGGCAAGGAGGAAAAGGTGAAAAAAATCACCCTGTTATCAATAGTGGTGTTACTATTACTGGTTTCCCAGACAGCAGCGGAAACCAAACGCTTTATATGGGTTGAAACGTATATGTTGCGTTTCAACCAGACCGGTGTTTTACCTATTCTGGACATCCCCTACTGGTCCGACTTTAAACTGGATCTTAACCGGACTGGCTACATTGACGTTGGCTGGAATCCCACTTGGCAAAACCAAGCAAGGACAAAATCCATTTCTTTGTGGCTGATAGCAGGAAATAATTTCTACACCGACAGCTTAAAAATCAAGAGCTGGAACTACAACATTTTTTTGGTCCAAAAAACCGGTCGGCTAATGTTTGACTAGGAATACATTTACCTTCCTAATCTAAAACAACACTTGTTCAGGGCCTTTGGTTACTACAAAAATCTGGGTCTGCAAACTACGGGAACTGTTGACGGGTCCGGATTCATTAAAGCAACGCTAGGGCCGCGTTTAAAATTGCCTTATGGTCAGCTGACATTGGAGCTTTACTTCGGCTTATGGGGGGTCAAATCAATGTCATTATCGGACATAAGCAATAACCACCGCATCTTTTGGGCAAGGTGCACTATACCGCTATAGGGATTGAAAACCCCTGAAATTCAAAACGGCCTTTCGCGAGATTGGCCGTTTCTTTTTGGTGTGAACTTACAAGGTAGCGATGAATGCTGCTTTTCTCTCTGAGAAATTCGTTGATTCATCACGATTAGCAGGCCGCCGAGGATGGGTTAGATGATGCTGACTGCAACCCAAAGAAACTTCGTCTCCGTTTTGAAATAACTGCAGCTCTCCATCGCATTCAGACACCGGGCACTTGTCCCCTTCTTGGACGTTTGTTGGTAAAGAAGTTAACCACTGACTACTGGTCATAATACCTCCTAATTAGAAATGAATCCCGCACCACTTTTGCATTAAATAAAAAATAAACGAAACTTGACGGCAATGCAATGAAGAAATCTTGAAAATATTGTTATCTAAAGATAAGTGGTGCTGGATGAATTTATGATCAATGTTACTAAAATTACAATGATCTGGTAGCCCCAACGGGAATTGAACCCGTGTTACATGGTTGAGAACCATGTGTCCTAGCCACTAGACGATAGGGCCTTGTTTGATGATCTTTTCAATTATTTTTCATCATCTACAACTCTTTGATGTGTCTCCCGAGGCAAGCTCGGGACCACTAGACGATGACGGCATAATTACCGATTACTAATTACCGATTTGAGCCAAAAATCTGACTGCCTAACCAATAACTCCTTGGCTCTTAGCGGCTGCGCCATTAATTCCTTGACAATCTGCTCCATCCTAGCACCCTGCGAACCTTTGATCAAGATTAAATCGCCTGAATGAATCTTTTCCTGAACAAAAATTCCGGCATCGTAATTATTATCAAAATGGACCGTTTTTTCTTCAGGCAAGCCCGCGGCAACGGCTCCGCGCAAAATATCGCGCGATCTTTCACCGACGGCAACCAGCAAATCAACGCCTGACCTGGCCGCTTGTTCGCCCACCTGGCGATGCCCCTGTTCGGTGTAACTGCCCAGCTCCAGCATATCGCCCAGAACGGCCACTCGCTTAGCGCCAGAAAGAACGCCTATTTCCGACAAGATCTCCAGCGCCGCCAGGCAGGAGGCCGGCGATGAGTTATAACTGTCATCAATTAATCGGCAATTTTTAATCCCTGACAGCAAATTGGTTCTGCCCGGAGGCGCCTGATAATTTTGCAGATCCGCCAAAGCATCAAAAATTGGGATATTAAAAACACTGGATAGCGCAATCGCCGCCAAGCAGGAACTGATTTGCGGGCGACCCAAGACCGGCAAAAAAACCGGCACGGTCTTGCCATCGTATTTAAGCTTGAATCTCATGCCGCTTTTATCCTGCTCATGGCTGACTTTAACATCAACGGCCTGAAAATCATTGCCGGCCAAAAAACCGTAAGTCAAAACCCGGGCGCTGGTTTTTTCTTTGAGCGCCCTGATTTTTGGATCATCGCCATTAAGCACCGAAATATGCGCATTGGTCAGTTTGGTGACAATTTTGCTTTTTTCTTCAAAGACATTTTCCAAAGAGCCAAAGAATTCCAAATGAGACGGCGTCACCGCCGTTAATACGCCGATATCGCACATCGCCACTTTCATCAAATATTCAATATCACCCATCTTATCGGCGCCGTATTCTAACACCAACATTGCTGGAAAAGACTCTGGCTTATCGCCAATGATGTTTAAGGCTTTACTGAATATCTTAAGCCACTGAATAAACGATTTGCCTCCGGTTTTCTCGTCAATAATCGCCAAGGGCACGCCGATTTCGTTATTGTAATTCTCCGCATTCTTTCTGACGCGGTAATGATTTTTTAAAACTGCAAAAATCGCCTCTTTAGTGCTGGTTTTACCAACGCTGCCAGTAATGCCAATAACAAAGGGGCGGTATTTACCCACTATCCTTTTGGCCAAAACTCTTAAAATATAGCGAAGCAATTTTTTCATAAAATCAAACTTCTTGGTTCAAGGTTCAAATATTCAACTATAATAACATGAAAACACTGAAACATGGGAACATGAGAGCATAAGAACAAATGTTCCAATGATCTAATGTTCCAATGATCTAATGTTCCAATGATCTAATGTTCCAATGATCTAATGTTCCAATGATCTAATGTTCCAATGATCTAATGACTTAATAACTCGGCGGGATTTCCAAATAGTTGAGCAAAAACTGAGCGATTTCGCCAAATAAAGGCGCGGCCGAAGATTCGGCCCATAAGGCATTGCGCGGCCTGTCTAATTTAATTAACATGACAAAAGCCGGATTGTCAACCGGCGCAAAGCCGACAAAAGTATGATTGGTGATGTCGGATGAATATTCACCCGTCCCCGGATCAACCACCTGGGCGGTGCCGGTCTTGCCAGCGATATAATAGCCTTCAACGGCCGCTCTTTTTGAATGACCGTATTTAACCACCGAAGCCAGCATGGCCGCTAAAGTGTTAGCGGTTTTTTCCAAAATAATTTGCCCTATAAATTGCGGCTGGGTTTTCTCTGTTTTACCGTCGGCATAGCGCACCTCGTCAACAATATAAGGCTTCATCAACTTGCCCTGATTGGCTATGGCCGCAAAAGCATTCAAAATCTGGATGGGCGTGGCGGTAAAACCCTGCCCGTACGAGGCGGTGGCCATAAAGATTTCTTTCTGCCACTTTAACTGAGTGATGTCGCCGGCTTTTTCCGTATCCAGCGGCAAGTCCACCGGCTTGCCAAAGCCGAAGCGCTGCAGATAATTATAAAAATTCTCCGGACCAACGGTTCTGGCCGCATAAATTGCGCCGGTGTTCAGCGATTCTTCCAAAACTTCCGTCATAGTTTTTATTCCATGAGCTTTGTTATCGGAATTATGAATGGTATAACCGGCAATTTCTACACTGCCGGTATCATCATAAGTGGTCGCCGGCGTCACCCCGCCTACATCCATAGCCGCCGCCATGGTAATACCCTTTATCACCGAACCGGGCTCGTAGGGTTCAAAAATAGCCGAATTGTTGTAAACGGAACTGTCTGCCACCTCGTTATATTTATTCAAATCAAAATCGGGGTAGTTGCACATGGCCAGAATCGCCCCGCTTTTGGGCTCCATAATAATGACGGTGCCTCTATCGGCGGCGTTCTTTAAAACGGTGGCCGCCAGCGACTTGCAGGCGGTAAACTGGATGGAGCGATCCAGTGTTAAAACAATGTCCGCGCCGTTTTTTTGAGCGGCTTTAGTTCTTTTAGCCAAAGGAATCAGCCGGCCGAAGGCGTCTCTTTCAAAAACATAAGTGCCGCTTTCCCCGGCCAGCTCTTTTTGCCAATAGCCTTCCACGCCGTAACGGCCCACCAAATCATCGCCTTGGTAGCCAACAAAGCCGATCACTTGAGCGCCGATGTTTTTTTCGGGATAGTAGCGATAAACCTCCTCCTCAAACCTTATGCCCTCAAGGCCCAGGGCCTCAATGGCCAATTTTTTTTCTTCATCTAACTTGTGTTTTAACGGCTCGTAAATATCCCCCTCTTTAATAAGGCGTTGGTACAAAACATCTTCCGCCATCTCTAAAACCGGTGCCAATAGTTTAACGGCCGCCGAAACGTTTTTGATCTGGGTTGGCACGGCATAAACCAAATAAAACTTTTTGTTGATGGCTAGCGGATAAAGCAGATCATTGCCCGCTTGATAATCATGAATAAATATTTCTCCCCGATTCGGCACCAGCTCTTTTTCCGATAAATGCTGCAGTTCGGCCAGATCTTTGTATTTGCCATGATGCAGGATTTGTAAATTCATCAGCTGCAAGACAATCAGCCCCATGAATAAAAAAATAACTATGCTTAGAATAGTTAATCGGTCAACGCTTTGACTAAAATTATTCCTCGGTGACCTTAAATTCATAAATCAAATCATTAAGTTCTAAGTATTAAGTCACCTGACTTAACAGACTTAAAGGACTTAACGGACTTTATACTTCTAATTTTTTGCAGCAACTGCGGCCTCGGCCGGCTTAACATAATCAAAATTTTCCGCTTTGACCATGCTTAACTGCTGATTGCTGATTTCTTCAATCCGGCTCATAGATTGGAGCATGGTGGCCTGGGTTTGCAAATCACGATATTCTTCTTCCAGCTGCTTGATCTGATACTGCCGCTCACCTATTTCTATGCCCATGGTGTTGGTGTGGTTGACCACCAATAAATAGGCAAAAATGCTGCACAAGCTGGAGGCAAAAATAATCATCTGCAGATTATAACTTATACCTCTTAACCAATTTTGTTTTTGTTTTATTATCATTATGGGATTGGGTTAAATTTATGATGATATGATTATATTTTTTCTATTACCCTAAGCTTGGCGCTGCGGCTTCTGGGATTATTGTGAATCTCTGCGGGCGTTGGTTTAACCGCCTTTTTGGTGATAATCTTAATGCTTCTGTTATGGCCGCAACGGCAAATTGGAAATTCTTTGGGACACAGACAGTCTTTGTTTTCTTGGCTAAAATATTTCTTGACGATTCTGTCTTCTAAAGAATGGAAGCTGATGACGGCCAAACGGCCATGGCCGGGCAGCAGACTGATTAACTTTGGCAGGACTGCGGCCAAAACCTCCAGCTCCTGATTGACGGCGATTCTTAATGCCTGAAAAACTTTGGTGGCCGGATGAATGGCGCCGGGCCTGGTTCTTTTGACCCTTTGAATGGCCTCAAGCAGATCAAAAGTGGTGGTCAGTGGTTTTTGCTTGCGAAAGAGAATAATTTGTTTGGCGATTTGTCTAGCCTGCGGTTCTTCGCCGAATTCATAAAATATTTCGGCCAGTTTGTTTTCTGGATAATTATTAACGATGTCTTGAGCGGTCACGTCGCTATCCGGACCAAAACGCATATCTAGCCCCGCTTCTTTTTGAAAAGAAAAACCTCTTTGGTCTGCAGCTGAAATTTGATGAGCAGAAAACCCCAAATCAAGAAGAATACCGTTAAATCGTATAGATAATCCTTGTCCATAAATTATTTTGTCTATGTTTTTGTATGAATCTTGAATTAAAGTAAACCGCTGGCTGTATTCTGCCAAATTCTTTTGAGCGGCGGCAATGGCGGCCGGGTCCCTGTCCAGCCCCAGCAGCCGGCCGGCGGGCGCCGTTCTTTGCAAGATGGCCGCGGCGTGACCGCCGCCGCCGATGGTAGCGTCAATAAAATTCTGGCCGGGCAGAGGATTTAGATAAAATAAAACTTCATCCAGCAACACCGGCTGATGAAAATAAGTCATATATTTTGCGAAGTCGTCGGTTTATCCCTCACCACTTTTGTACGGTAAAAGTGGTTCGGGATTTAAACGCCCAGTTCCCCAAGGGCCTCGGCAATATCGCCGCTGTTTTTTTCCGTCCCGGCTTTGTATTTTTCCCAAGCCAAGCTGTCCCAGATTTCTAAACGGTTATATAAACCGGTGATAACAACCTTCTTGTTTAAACCGGCATATTTTTTTAAATAATCAGGCAGGTTGATTCTGCCTTGCTTATCCAAATCTACATCCATTGCCCCGGCCAGCATTAATCGGGCAAAAGCCCGGCTGCCCGACTGGCTGATTGGCAGTTTAGACAGCTTTTCCGCCAGCTCGTTCCAGGATTTTTTGGTATAGAGAAAAAGACTGCTATCAAGTCCTCTGGTGACCACGGCGCCGCTTTTCAGCTCTTGCCTGAACTTACTGGGTATGGCCAATCGATTTTTTTCATCAATTGAATGGGAGTATTCTCCAATAAACATAAATTTCTCTTTACAGGGCCAAAAAACAGCTAAAAATCGTAGCTATCCCAATTTAGTAATGCCCTTTAGTTATACACAGAATTGAGTGGTTATCCCCACTTTTATCCACTTCAAACCACCATAAAACAATTATACCCCACTAATTATTTCTTGACAACCACTTTCCTTGGGGATAAATACATTGGCTATAACAATATTTTTTGATAAACTTAAAATGCTCTGAAGTGGGTTACTAGCCTCTTTAGGGTAATGAAACGCTTGATTCCTTTTTTCGGAAACTGGCTCTTCTTGAGCCAAAAACATTGAGGTGATTGATGAAGGGAATCTCAACCAGTGGGATATTGATGTTGTAAGTTCCTATACAAGGAATTTAAGACTAGCCCACAGCGCTAGCACAACACCTAGGTCATCATAAAGGCCCGCCCACAAAAAAATCC
>Ga0210057_1001448_pt1 | contig 35984 bp, 34 predicted proteins | sample CryGeyCG2114_010_2_FD_183968 | JGI IMG/M metagenome (GOLD analysis project Ga0210057, IMG submission 183968) | Groundwater microbial communities from aquifer - Crystal Geyser CG10_big_fil_rev_8/21/14_0.10 (SPAdes) (version 2) | ecosystem: Environmental > Aquatic > Deep subsurface > Groundwater ... | reverse complement strand
TTTAAATCTGGTCCAGCCACTCGGTGGATTGCACCATCAACACCACCTCCGCCCAACAGCGTTCCATTTGCGGCATTGACAACAGCATCAACTTGTAAAGAGGTGATATCGCCGACAAGTATTTTTATTGGCATCTCTACAAAATAGTATCTTCTGTTATACTACAAGAAGTCAACAATAAACCAATTGATAATGTTAACTGTTATCAAGTTAGCACTTGTATCTATCTTGTTAGCCTTCATCCTTTCGCTTGGCTATGCGGAAGCGTGGAGATATTACATATTAATTTTTTCGATTTGTGTTTTGGCCGTGTTAGAGTATAAAAAAAGGTCTTATGAGTGGACCGCTAAGGAAGTGGTGGATGCAAATCCCAAACTATTTTATCCAGCAGAAGAAGAAATGTTATTGGCCGCTCCCGGCATCTTCATCCCACAGATGGAGACATTGGAATACAAAAAAATGGAGTTATCTGCTACATCAGGTTGGGTTCAATTAATCGCTGTCATTGGCATATATATTTCTCTCCTTTATAAACAGCTAGATGTGACACTATCTTTAGGTCTGGCTCTCCTATACTCTATTTATTCAAAGCCGGCTATATATTTCTATTCAGGTGAGAGAAAGAAGGATATTCAGAAAGTGATACTGCTGACCTACGGGATGTCTAAGTCAGAACAACTTGGTTTGACACAAGGGAGAATCAATTCCATAGATTCAGCTTGGGAATTTTCTGATTACATGGAAAGATATGACAAAATTTGTAACAAACTCAGCAAGTTAAAGAAAATATAATTTCTTATTCAGAGAGCCCGGGAGTTTCACACTCCCAGGTTGGTCGCGACCCAATACTCTTCGGCTAACATTACGGTCAAGATACGGTGACAGTTCTTGGCGAGCGGATCTACCGTAAAACTATCATTATCTCGAACCACTCCTAGTAGCCCCTCAACGTCCGGCAAATTCAGAATACCAGACGTTACCGTAACCTCGAACCTTGACTGCCTGAACGCATCGTTACGCGTCTAGAAACTGGCAGATTTTGAGCGAACAGGTAATCAGTGGCTCGAACTCCTTAAAAATTGGATAATTGACGCCAACCAATCTGGACATCTGGCTAAAACAAAAAATTTCCTCGAAATGAGAAATTTTTTTACGAACCGTCGTCTTGAACCGCCAAATCCTAGCGGGTAGGCTTGGGCTTAACTTCGCTTCCCCATACCAATTACTTGGAATCTGTCCGAAACTGTTCGGGAGACTTCGGGTGGCGAAACGATCAAATTGTGGCGCAATTCAGAATGGTGGACCCAATCGGGCTTGAACCGACGACCTCTTGCATGCCATGCAAGCGCTCTAGCCAACTGAGCTATGGGCCCAACAGTAACTATAATGGCAGATTTGAGAGTATTGATAAAGACTTTAAATAAATTTGAGAACGTTTCTGCGCACACTCTCTCGTTGATGTTCTTCCAAATTCTCCAGATAATGATTACTGAAAGGTGCATGTATATCAATAATGGGTCTTTTGGCTTTTTGTGTGCCATAGCCAACCAATTTAATTTGATGATTATTTGCTTTATTAATAATATGATTTGTTATGCGTTCGTCATACACTTTATTAATAAGTTCTCTGGAAATATTCACGACAAATGACTGATTACCCGAACTTAGCTCCCGTTCAAGCTGGGAGAGGGAATCTAACTGATAATCTGATTTAGCAATGCCAAATAGTTCAGACTCGTTTGTCAGGTCTAGATTAAGCCAATTCTTTAATTTAGAATTCTCATTATGGTTAAGAAAAAAATATTTGTAATGTTGCTGGTTTTGTAAAAACTTTTCCAAAGATGAATTGAAAGTCGTATCTATAATTAGTAAATCACCCGGTAAAAAATTATAATCCTTTATTTGAAGGATTTCATTATCTCGCTCGTCAGTGTACACCGTTTTTTTGTTTATCAGAGATTGAAGAGTTGCAACAGATAATTCCCCTGAAATATTGGTATTAGGTGACAACAAATTTGTTTGACCAATAATGTGCAGAAACATTTGGCGATAAGGAAATTCGTTTTTGAACCTTAATAATACCTTTTCCCAATCATTAATTCTGTTTTGTTGAATAATAAAGTGTACAGAATTCTGAATTTTAGTTTGGTCGTATAACTGTAAAGCTTCAATTATATTCTGGTAATTAATATCTCTCTTCGGAACTAAAAGATCCACCAAGGAAGAATGAGACTCCTGATGAACTCTGGTAGAATAATTACTCCACAAAGATGAAAGGTGTGGCAAGCCAAAGACAGGCAATGACCTTTTTTTGGTTGTTATTAAATGTAGATCTTTAACTAAAATTAGACCTTTGGGCATATTAAGTGATTGCCGATAGTCTGGCATATTTGACCTTTCTCTCAGGTTTGGAATTGGCTCCGGCCTTTAAACTGTCGGCGTTAATAGCAACCGCTAAATCGGCTATAAAATCGTCATCCGTCTCGCCTGAGCGGTGTGAGACTATGGTGAAAAGCTTATTCTCTTTGGCGATTTTGGCGAACTCAAGCGTTTCACTAACAGAGCCAACTTGATTTGGTTTAATAATAACGCCTGAAATTAATTTTTTCGCCAAAGCATCTTTTAATTTGGCCGGATTGGTGACGGTCAAGTCATCCCCGACAATAATAGTGCTTAAGCGTCTCCCTTCAATTTCGCGACTTAGTCTAGCCCAACTCTCTTCATCTTCTTCAATGAACGGATCTTCTACACTAAATAAATTATATTTTTTAATTAATTCAATTAAGTTATCAACAGAATACCGGTCAACCTCATCAATGTTATTCGCTGCCATGTCTATAGAAAGACTAGCGGTAACTGAAGCTTCAGAAATAGCTTTATTTAGAATATGCAAAGCAGAATCATCTTTATTCTCCGTATTAGGCAGACTGATATCAAATCCTCCTTCCATTCCTAATGGGTGGCCTGACTTATCTAAAACTTGCCAAATCTTATCACCATCTGTAACTTGACAGTTAACGAGTAGCTCTTGAATGTTTGCACCGTGCCTAGCGTGCACGCCACCTTCAATCATCACCATCATCGGCAGTGGTTTAGGTCGGCCAATAACTGAAGGTATGTTGACTTCACTCTTTAAATACTCAAAAAGTTCAATATCGTTTGCTTTAGCGCATAATCGGCAAAACAACATAGATAAAGCCAAAATAGTGTTACCACCTAACTTTGATTTGTCGTTCGTGCCGTCTGCATCAATCAGTTTTTGGTCAAATTCTTTAATGGAGTTGAATTCTTGGCCAGCTAGTAGCGTGTTCAATTCATTATTTAAAGAGACTGCTTGGTGGGGAGCCAATACAGAAGCCTCATCTTTGCCTGTGGAAGTGCCTGAAGGTACTTTAGCTACAATTGTTTCGTCATGCAAAATTGCCGATACTTCAAGAGTCGGCATGCCTTTAGAGTCAGTTATCTCTTTGAGAGTAAATGGAGGGATTTTCATTTACTTAACTTCTTTTTGAAATCATTGATAACGTCAACCGCTGTTGGGTCCACCTTATACAAAATAGCTAAATAATAGCTCAAATAGTCGCCAAAACTGACAGCCCGAATAATTTCTTCTAAAGGATTATTAGTTTGATATGAATATCTAGTCACCCCAAACCTTCTGTCTTTGAACAGATTTTCTGTGAGCACCATGCGTGATTTATTCTGTTCATTCGTAAAGTTAGAATCTAGCATTATTAAATGCAGACACTCTTTGGCAAGTGGGGGAAACTCACTGCCCACCAAAGCGTTATGGTTCATTTCAGGCAATATTTCGTAATAAGCGGGAGTTTTAGCATTCTCATTGAAGTGTGATTTTATTCTGGCGGCCACACCAGCTAGTAATCCATCTCCAATAATTACAGGTACTTTATTATTAATTGTTTCAGCCAACTTTTTAACCTCATTAGAGCCCGTGGGAATGCTGATTGACCACTTTTTGTATATTTCATCTTTTAAATTAGCAATATCATCAATATCTGTTTGACTAATTTTTAGATGCCCAAGTTTGTTGAGAATATTTAGCAAGACAGCTAAGTGTACGTGCAAAGCGGCCCGCGGTTGAGATTGATAATTGTGCGTAAACAGGGCAGACTTATATTTTTCTGCTAACTTCGCCAACTCACCACCTGTAGTAATAGCCAATAATTTGCATCCTTTCTCATAAGCTTCAACAAAACAGTTAAGTGTTTCTTCCGTTCCGCCTGAATAGGAGATGGCTATAACCAAGGTGTTGCGATTAGCAAAACTGGGCAATTCGTAATCTTTCATCAATTCCACCGGCACAGACGAGGTCATATTTAATAAATCTTTGGCAATAGTACCTGCTTGGCCACTGCCTCCCATACCGGCAATGACGATGTTTTCGGCATTGACAAAATGTGAGGGAACAGGGAATTTCTCTGCTTTATGCCACCACTCAATGAAACCTGGAACAAAATTCTCAATATGACCATTCATATTCTGGGTGTCTTGTTTGGCGATATCAATAGAATCTAACATAGCTTAATTATACACGCATTTCGCACTTAGCCATTGATGATAGATTGCATCCAGAACGAGCGAAAGCTTTCAGTCTGAGTGAGGTGTAACATATCTAGGGCGATGGAAAAGTGCGAGATGCGTGTAAAAGACTAAATAAATAGATTGTAGGCTGTGACTAAAAGAATGATAGCTAAAATTAATTTTGCTACCCGGCCAATTTTAGGTGAGGCAAATAACACTTTGTTTGTTAGAACGATAACGGTAAAAACGAGAATATCATCTGCCATGTAAAAAACATTGTAAGAGAATATGTACATCAAAGCACTAGTTAGGTTCAGATTATGACTGTTTAGAATTGACGTATAAACCACTGGTAAACCAACAGAGCACATGGCCTCAATAATATTTACTCCCACTGCCAGAATAATCGCCCCAAAGACGGCCACCAATATTCTTTTGTCTTGTGCTACCGTTTTCAGTTTTTGCGTAATAGCTCTCTTCTTGTCTTGCTCAACCACCCCGCACTCTAAATTCTTTTTTTGCACAAAATCAATCAACAATCTAATGGCGATACCTAAAGCTAGTAAGCCTACCGCTACTTCAAAATATTTGACCCAAGAGGTGCCTAGCAGTAAAAGCCAGTCATTCAACACGTTGAATATGCCGTACCACATAGCAATGAACAGAAAACTGCTGGCGAAAGAGGCCAGCAAAAAAGCACCTCCAACAATAAGTAATTTTCGTCTGCATTTCAAACTCAACAAAAAGCCCAACAAGGCAATTAAAGCCCACATCGCGCAAGGATTAAAACCATCCGCAAAACCAATAATGACTGTTAATGCGGGTAGGCTCAACTTGTCTAAATTGACCTTACCAAACAGAGGTAAGTTATATTCTTCATTGGCACAGGTTGTCTCATCAGCTGAACAGCCCAAATCTGCGGAAGCCCTAACCGGTTCTTGCCCTTGAATCATTTTATCTATTTGCACGCCACTGTCTTCAGCCGTATTAAAACCTAAATAAAATTGATCATTGGCAATAGTTACCGGAGTAAAACCATAAGGGAAGCCATATTTATTCACCAAAGAAAGATACTCTTCCTGTTGTGAAGGATTATTAATATCTATTCTGTTAATTCTCAACTCATACCGTTCTGATAATGATTCAAGAAAAATTTCTTCCGCTTGGCAGTACTGGCAGTTATCTTTGTACAAGAAGGTAACATTTTTGGCCTCAGCTTGGCTAATTTGGGGAAACAGCAAAATAAGCCCCAAAAAGATGCTGGCCAACCATAACCCTTTTTTACCAAATAAATTTATCACCAATTTCAATATTATACTTCTCAACCGTATTGACCGAAAGTTCTATAACGTAAAGAGCATCCGCTTCAGAATTCTTGGAATCAATACCTGCTCTCATGTTGTCATATATATCTACTACTGTTTTATCTTCCGCCAACCAAAATACATCCAAGTCAAAATTCATATTTTTCATCCAGATGCCATGTTGAGCAGGCTTAGGAAAGACAAACAACATTCCGCAATTGACGCATAAATTTGAGCGGTTCATTAATCCTTCTTGACGCTCATCGTCTGTATCGGCAATTTCCAGTCTGAACTGACCATTTTTACCCACGACCTCAGCCAACACAGTCTCTTCGTTTTGACCGAACAGATAAACCGCCACCGCTAGCGAGACGAGAATTAAAATTATGATTATTTTTTTCATCAGCTATTATCAGTATCTCTAATACGACCCTTTATGCAACCATGAACTGTTATCACGCTATAAGACTGGATTTAAACTACTTTTCTGACTATTATAGTATAGATCATGATTGATATAGAGCAGATAGTTATTCACCTCAAAAGAAAAGAAGTGGCTATGGTTCCTTTTGACACCTGCTATGGCTTTATTTGTGATGGATTAGATATTGACGCTTGCACCAAACTTTATCAACTAAAACAAAGACCACGCTCTAAGCCCTCCGCGTTAATTGTTAAAGACATCACCGAAATTAAAAAATACGCCGACCTGTCGGCTAAGCAAGAATCTTTTTTGAAGAAACTTTTGCCGGGCAAAGTAACTGTTATTCTACGACTGAAAGAGGGTTCAAAATTGCCCAAAAACTTTATTCGCACCAAATATGATACCGCTTCTTTTCGGGTGGTTGATTCGGAAATTATTCAAGAGATATTACATAAATTTAAAAAACCATTATTGGCCACCAGTGCCAATTTGTCTGGTCATCCGGTTATTTTGAGTCGGGTAGATTACGTTATGCATCCTTTTAACCAGTCTAGAGCTTCTAGAGTGATGACATTACTTGAAGAAGTTTTTGCTCGACCAACCCACTCCACCGTCATAGATTTAACCACCGACCAACCGGAGATTATCAGACCGGGGGCGGTTAGTGCGAGCGAAATTATGCAACTTGTCTAAAGTGTTGCTTGGAAGTAGAATTAAGTATAGTATTGCTAAGTAAATTTGTGTGCCGTGGTGGCGGAATTGGTAGACGCGCCGGACTCAAAATCCGGTGGGGTCAAACCCATGAGAGTTCAAGTCTCTCCCGCGGCACCATTTTTTTATACCAAAATAATGTGCTATGTTGGCTTTAGGAGCGTGTCATGACCAGTATCGGATTCTCCTATGGCTCCTTGGCCCCGGTAGCGGGTCTGGTGCCTGGACAGTTGCGCAAAGGAATCTTACGTTTGCAACAAGAAGCTGACTTTTTACAAGGATTACCTCTGAAAGGCTCAAACAAACTACCCATCCCTCAAAATCTCTTATTCTGCGAAAACATCTTTTGTGGAATTAACGGAGTTGATGGCAAATGGGTCTATGGTGATGGCCCAATTATGGGAGTTGAAAAGCTCTGCTTTGAAGACCCACAAGGATGTGCAGAGTTCATCAAAAGAGCTCAGCGACTAGGGGTTCAGATTATCGAGAATGAGATGGTTTTTGAACCTGTAAAACCAGATTTATTAGAGCTCACACCTCATCACGGAGTATTGCCTTCTAAATACCTGGAGCAAGCCACTACAGGACAGGTCAAGGGTTTTGTGGCAGATACCTTCCACATGGAAGAGAAACCAGACCTAAAATATGTCGATCAAGACTACATTAATCGCTTGATCTTAGAAGGAGGATTCTTGAACGACCATTTCCTAAGTCAAGCTGGGTCTTTTATCAGGCTTATTCACGTCCAGTTTGATCGTAGCAACGCCTCAGAGATGCTTGATTGGGAAAGATGGACCCCTGAGAGCAAAGATCACCCTCAATTCGCTAAAATTGAACGTTTACTTAGCTATTCCAGAGAGATCACCGGTATTTTACTGGAACCATCTTTCCATCACTGGCGACAGATTGCTATCAGAACAGCCTTCAGCCCAACTCGTATTATTGACCATCTTTGCCGCCAAAGAGATGCTTTGGCATGGTGGCTCAACAGATCATTTAACTGACCAAGAACCCAACTTGGTCTTTTTTTTGCTCCCAGATTGACAAAGAGGTCATTTTATGCTAAGATTTAAGCACTAAAAATATGGAAAATTACGGTTATTACCAGTTACAAAGAGAAGATTTAAGGCTTTTGTTAAGGCCTGCCATCTCTAATTCTGAGTCAATTAAGCGACTAGATTTAAAAATCAGTGCGATTGGCTTAATTGGGGCAGCACTTTTTTATGCCTCAATTCAGATTCCCGCTCTTATTGCCTTGAATAAGGTCAATGACCTCCAACCAGAGGAATTCCAAGTGATGGCTAATGAGAATGGCTTAGAACCGGAAAACAACTCTGACGCTAGTTCAGAAGAGAAAGAATCATCTGCCAGAAAGATAGATTTTCAAATGTCATCTTTAAACATTCAAACACCCATTACTTGGGAAGTAGAATACATCAACACCGAAATTCAAAGACATCTGCAAAATGGCATCGTTCACCTCAAAGACACAGCCAAACCTGGTCAAAAAGGTACTGTTATTCTAACCGGTCACAGCTCCAACTTTGCTTGGGCGAAAGGGGATTACAAAAATATCTTTGCCCCTCTTCTTAAGGCTGAGCTCGGCCAAGAAATTAATATAAATTATGAAGGCCATGTTTATACTTACAAAATTGATCAAATTTATGAAGTCTCTCCAGACAGAGTAGATTTAATTAATGGCAAAGATAAAGCCGACTTAAGATTGATTACCTGTTCACCAATTGGCTCAAACCGTTACCGCTTAATTGTGGACGCCACCCAAATTTCACCCGACAAAGAAGCAAACACCCCTTTTGATGCAAGGTCAATTAATACAAGTACAATACTTGAGGCACGTTAGGGTTTTTTAAGCTGTAAGCTTAGATCATAAACTGTGAACTCTTCCCCTTGACCGACGAGTAATTCTTTACCACTTCCCGCTACAACCACCTTAATTGGTAGGTCGTTTTTAAGAGTAAAGAGCTTGGTACCGTTTGTACCGTCAACTTCATAAATAAAAACCGTCTTTTGATTCTTAACAAGAATATGCGTCTTTCTATCAAACCAAAATACCTGATCTACCTCGGAGCTTGACCGTAAAATGAGTTCATCTGATGCTTTGTCTGTACGATAAATCTCATTACCTCTAATAACCAAGCCGTCAGAAATTAATTTCTCCTCGTTAGTTATGAGTGCCTTCTGCGAGGCAGTCGCTTCTTTACTGTCAATAACAGTCGGTATAAACAAAATATCGTTGAACAATTTGGCCTGTGAAGGTCCTAAGTAAAAAGACTTAGACCAAGGTTCATAATTTTCATAATGTACAGTCAATGAGTAATGACCCGGCTGAAGATCTTTTATTACGTATGGCAGTCTAGCGCTATGCTCTTTACCATTCAAAGTATATTTGACCATCACCTTATCTCTACTATATGTTTGCAAATAAATTGACCCGGTTTCCTTAACAAATCCTCCTTGCCAATTAATTCTATAACCGGCGGCAAACATTAAAACAAAGGCAGCTATGACCCAAAACAATATCAAGTAAGAAATTTTTGAGACCGCCCATAGTATTGTTGGTTTCTGTGACATTTGTTTACATTATACAACCAATATCAATCGCGCAAATTTGTTAGAATGAATATATTATGTCTACATTTAAAATTATCGGTGGCAAACCTCTTAAGGGTACTGTACGAATTAGTGGCAGAAAAAATGCTGCTCTACCAATTTTGGCCGCCTCTCTATTAACGAGTGGCGAAGTAACAATTAATAACCTCCCTCAAATCGGAGACGTAAAGGTGATGCTCAAACTTTTACAGGCTTTTGGTTCTCAAGTCACACAGAGTGAAAATAAGACTGTTGTACAAACCAATGAAATTACAAACACCGCCCTTCCCAAAGAATTAGCGCAACAGTTACGGGGCTCCATATTATTTCTCGGTCCGGTGGTGGCTCGTTCTGGTAAAATCAACCTGCCTCACCCGGGTGGTTGCGTGATTGGTAAGCGACCGGTCGGTTTGCATTTTGATGTCTTGGAAGCACTGGGAGCGAAAATCAAGACAGAAAAAGATAATTCTTACACCGTATTTGCTAAAAATGGATTAACCGCTACTCAATATTTCCTTACAGAGGCCTCAGTGACCGCGTCTGAAAATGCGTTAATGGCCGCCGTACTGGCTAAAGGAACAACTGAAATCATCAATATGGCCACAGAGGGGCATGTTGAACAAACAGCTGAATTTTTAACCAAGCTAGGTTACAAAATACATGGACTTGGTACTTCCAGCGTGTCTATTGAAGGGTCGGGCGGAAAATTATCAAGCAAAAATGTAGAAATCACAATAATTCCAGACGAAATTGAAATAGGCACATTTATAACCGCCGCCGCCGTCACCGCCGGAAACATTGAAATTCTAAATTGTGGAGACGCAAAAATTAATTTACCTATTAGATCTGTATTCAACCGGTTTGGTGTCAAGACAGAGTACATTAGTCGTAATAATTCCATTAGAGTCAGGGGTGCCCACCAGTTAGTGGCCACTAACGTAGTAACAGGTACTTGGCCGGGTGTACCGACAGATCTGCAACCACCTTTAGCACTTTTGGCCACCCAAGCGAAGGGCAACACCCTCATTCACGACTGGATGTTTGAAGGACGGTTCGCTTATGTCTCCAGCTTAGAGAAGATGGGGGCTAAGATACTGAATTGTGATCCTCACAGAATATTAATTTCGGGCCCAACCAAACTGACAGGCACTTCGCTCGTTAGTCCAGATTTAAGAGCGGGAATCACTCAGCTAATTGCCGCCTTAGCCGCCAAAGGGGAATCAATAATTGAACACGCCGAGCTAATTGATCGTGGTTATGCTAATATTGTAGAACGTTTACAGGCTTTAGGGGCTGATATAGAAAGAATAGCAGATTAAAATGTTCAATCGTCGCGTAGCTATTGATTTAGGTACAACCAATACGGTGGTCATGGTTCCTCGTTTGGGCATCGTGGCCCAAGAGCCGAGTGTAGTCGCCATTCAAGCAGACAACGAAAGCATTATGGCCATTGGTAATGAAGCGAAGGAGATGTTGGGTAGAACACCCGACAGCATTATTGCGGCTCATCCTTTAAAAGATGGGGTAATTGCCAACTACAAAATTACGGAGTCAATGATTAGTTATTACTTGACGAAGATTTACGGTCGGTTAAGAATAATCAGGCCCGACGTTATGGTAGCTGTACCTGCCGGCGTTACCTCAACAGAAAGAAGAGCAGTCATAGACGCCACCACCTCTGCCGGAGCCCGACAGGCCTACTTAATTAAGGAGCCGATAGCTGCCGCTTTAGGGGCCGAAATAGATATTGCTTCATCTAGCGGTAACATGGTTATAGATATCGGTGGAGGCACCACCGAAATAGCAGTCATTGCTCTTGGAGACACCGTGGCAGTTAATTCTGTCAGAGTAGCCGGAAACAAAATTGATCAAGCAATCGCTAATCATGTCAGAAAACAACACAACCTAATTATCGGACTATCTACCGCCGAACAGGTCAAAATAAAAATAGGGGCGGTAATGGACACCAAAAAAGACCGCTCAATGGAGGTGTCGGGCTCAAACGCCATCACCGGACTACCCGAAAGCATTTTGCTGCACACCTCAGATATCGTTAAAGCAGTAAGACCTCCTTTAGGTGAAATTATTAGCGCCGTAAAAATTGTCTTGCAAAAAACACCCCCTGAACTTTCAGCTGATGTAATGGAGAAAGGAATAATTTTAACGGGAGGGGGCGCACTATTACAAAAAATTGATGAACTATTTACTAAAGTTACGGGTGTACCTTGTCAAATCGCAGAAGATCCTCTTTTATGTGTCGCCCGTGGTACGCTCAAAGCAGTAGAAAATCTAGACGCTTTCAAACGTAGCGCTTTATGGGCCAAAAAATAAAACCGGTAATTTACACCATCCTTATAGCCTTTAATAGTGAGCAAGACACTAAAAGAGTTTTGAAGTCCCTACAAAAACAGAAGCTCTCCCCGAATTACGAATTGAGAGCCATTGTCGCCGACAACAGCACCGATAAAAATCAAAAAGAATTAATCAACAAAGAGTGCTCCCGATACGATTTTGTCATTTATGAAGATTTAAAAGAGAATACAGGCTTCGCTAAAGGAAATAACTTGGCCGTAAAAAAAATTGCCCCCAAAGCCGACTATCTATTTTTGCTAAATATAGACACAGAAATAAAAAAGGATTGTTTGAATCATTTATTAAAAGCTCAGCAAGAGACGGAGGCCGCCGTGGTTGGGCCGCTCATTGTTTACGGAGATGACCCCAGCACTAACTGGTACAGCGGGGGCAGGTGGTACCCGTGGTTGGCAGCCATTAAAATGGGTAATCGCAACCAAAAAATAAACCATTATGACAAAAGAAGAGAGGTGACATTCGTTGTGGGGGCTGCCATGTTTATGCCTATTACGACTTACCAAAAATACGACCTGTTCTTTGAGCCTTACTTCATGTATTACGAGGAGAGTGACTACTGCGCGCGACTGGTCATGAATAATGAAAAATTGATTTATGAACCACAGGCAGTCGTTTATCACTACATTCCAAAAAGCACCGTTAAAAGCCCGAATAATGTCTATTATTTAATTCGCAACCAGTGGTTGTTTTGGGAGCGTACAAATAAAGGTCTTCGTAAATTTGTCAGCTTTTTCGCCGTCGTTGCTCTGCAAAAAATCCATTTTTTTCGCTATATTTTAAAACCTGAAATGAGACAAGCGGTCAGCCAAGCATTAGAGGATGCCAAAAATAAACATTATGGACCAAGAAAATAAAAACATTACCAAACCTCTCTGGTGGTGGTTAACTCTTATTCTGCTGATCTTCATTACTGTCAGCCCCTTTTTAGTCACAGTGCTAGAGTTCAGACTTATTAGCATTGTTCGTGAACTATTGGTCATTACTCTATTTTTCGTCGGCTTAAAGCAACGAAAAAAAACTAGCACCCCAATAGTAAAAGACGATATAGAAAGATTGATAGCCTGGCTCTTGGCGCTAGGGCTTCTTTCAACAATTTTTATAACTCAAGATTTAGGCGCCTTTGTCTGGAGCGCCAGATACAGCTTATTGCCCTTGACAGTCTTTTGGTCTTTGCACAGTTTCAATACCGAAGAGGAACAAATTAAAACACTTATCACATACTGGCTTTATTGGTCTGCGGGCGTAATAGTATTTGGTTTAATAATGGTTGGAGTGATTCCTAAAGAGACCTTAATTGAATGGGGGTATAACCCAGCAGTAGCCGTTGGTGACGGTCAGTGGTTGGCGGCCGCTACTATTCCAGCTTATCAAACAGTTGCCGGTTCAATTCCTAGGTTACAATCTACTATGAGTGGCCCTATTCAATTCGCCGGCTTCTCTCTAATTGTGGTGTTTTTAGCGCCTTTCATCAAACAGACTACTAAACATTTTCTATATCCAACGTTGGCTCTCATTGGTGTAATCGGGGTTTTGGGTTCGTTCAGTAGAGCCGCTTGGATTGCCCTATTCTTAGGTGGTGTTTATCTGCTTTATAATTACTTTCTTAATAAAGGATGGAAAAAGGGGGAAATATTCGCCATATTCTTTATCTTTACCACCATTATTGTTCTTACATCTAGCGTTGTTCTTTTTCGCCCGAACGCTGAAAGACAAAGACAGCTTATCGCCGACATCTTTAACAGAAGTGTTTCCGACAGAGAGCATGTCAACTCTATCTCCCAAAGCTTGCAAGACTATCAAGAAATCGGTCTGTTCGGCCTTGGGTTTGGCTATTCGGGAGCCGCTTCCATACAGAACAAAAACATAAATATTCTAGCACCAGAACCTCGCTTCGTAGACAACTCTTATATTCGTTGGTACGAGGAGTTAGGCATTTTAGGGGCTGTTGTCTTTATTAATCTTCTTTATTTTCTGACCAAAGAGCTTTTCAAGCAGTCGTCATCTTCCAAGAGGTTGGCTTTGGCCTTTATTGCTCTGTCTGTGACCGCTTTATTCACAGATATGTGGTTGGAAGCCGTTCCTGCAATTACTGTTTTTGCTTTGGCCGGATTGGTTCATAAAAGCCCCACCCCTAAATTGCATAAAACAGAAATTAAGGTCGGAAAATTTAAATTATTTAACAAAACACACCACGATTTCGTTAATAAAATAATGACCCTGCAAACTGAACAAAAAACAAATCATATTGTCACCCTAAACCCTGAAATGATGGTAGAGTCTTTCAAAAATGAAGCTTTGACTAATGTTTTAATAGAAGCCGACCATGTAACAGCCGATGGTGTGGGAATTTTGGCTGCTGCCCAATATCAAGCGTTAAATAAACAAAATAATAAATTAACCTATTGGTTATTTGCCCCATTTTACTGGGTCTATACTTTTTATCAGTTGCTCTTCACTCCAGATAAACTTCAACCACATCTTTTTCGCATCACGGGCTCTGATTTAGCCAAATCAATTTTAGAGGAAGGAAACCAAAGGAGAATCAAATTGGCTGTTTTAGGTAGTACAGAAGATATCCTTAAAAATATCAAAAAGAATTTGCATAAGAATTACCAGAACATCAGATTGGTTTTTGCAGATACGGGACCCGAACAGGTGAGAATGAACGGGGAGGTGGCCGAACATGAAATAAGAAAACTGTCTTCAACCCTAAACCATCTTCGTCCTGACATTTTACTCGTTGCTTTAGGCGTGCCAAAACAAGAACTATTTCTGCACCGCTATAAACAACACTTAAAGATTCCTGTCTTGATCGGTATAAGCGGGGCATTTGATATGGTCTTAGCTAATAGTGTAAAAAGAGCACCGAAGCTGTTTAGAGTAATGCAGTTGGAGTGGTTATGGCGCCTACTTATTCAACCCTCCAGAATAAAAAGAATATTTACAGCCACAATAACGTTTCCTTATTTGCATTCCAAATTCCTAGCTAAACGGTAATTTTTGAGTTGACTTTTCAACAGAATTTCGCTACATTAATGCTACACGCAAGATATTGCGTGTATTTTTATACAAATAATACATAATTATGTCAGTATCACCATTTTTGGCCGCCGTCAACCAAATTGTTGACGAGAAAGGAATCTCCAAAGAACAAGTTATAGAAACTATTGAAGCAGCCATCTCCGCCGCTTATAGAAGGGACTACGGAGAAACTGAATGGGCCGTAGAAGCAGACTTTGATTTGAAAACAGCCAAGTTTAAAGTTTATAGGGTCTTTGATGTTGTGGCTAGCGAAGAAGAGCTTGAAGATGACGAGAGAGACTTGTTACTTGATGATGCATTAAAAATTGATAAAAAGGCAAAAGTAGGAGAGCAGGTCAGACAAGAATTAGAGCAGAAAGAAGATTTTGGTAGAATCGCCGCTCAAACTGCCAAACAGGTCATTATTCAAAGGTTAAGAGAGGCAGAAAGAGACGTTCTCTTTAATGAATTCAAAGAGAACGAGCATAAACTATTAAATGGTACCGTTCAACAAGTTGAAGGAAAGAACGTTATTGTCAACCTCGGTCGCATCAACGGCGCCCTTATTCCAAAAGAGCAAATACCCGGTGAAGAGTATCACGTCGGTAAAAGATTAAAAGTCTTTGTCAAAGAAGTGGCAGACACGGGCAGAGGCATGCAGGTAATTGTCTCACGCTCTGACAGAAGACTGATTGAAGAGCTATTCAAAAAAGAAGTTCCTGAAATTGAAGACGAATCTGTTCAAATCAAATCTATCGCCCGTGAAGCCGGTAGCAGAACCAAAATAGCTATATACACAGATGTTGATGGATTAGACCCTGTTGGTTCATGCGTCGGGCAGAAAGGCACCCGCGTTCATGCCGTCAGAGCAGAAATAGGAGACGAGATGATTGATATTACCATCTGGGATGAAAACATTGACCAGTTTATTGTCAACGCCTTGTCGCCCGCCAAAATAAATAAAGTAACTAGAAATGAGAAAGAGATGCACGCTACTGTCTATGTTGATGAAGATCAACTCTCTTTAGCTATTGGCAGAAGTGGACAAAACGTCAGATTGGCTTCAAAACTCACCGGCTACACCATTGACGTTGAACGAAGTGACGGCAAGTCAAGAGAGAAAGGTGTGGACACGAGTGAAAAAGGTGAAGACGAAACAAGTAAAGAGAAATAATGGGCCTGCTGGCTGATTTATTAAGCGATTCATCTTTAGCCATCTTGTTTAAAGCGCAAGATTACGCTGACTTATATAAATCCTCACTCAACACGGCACATATTATTAAAGCCATGTTTGAAATTAAAGGGACGACTTCTTTTGATTTATTGAGATCAACTGGCATTAAAACAATTTCTTTGGAAAATTTACCTGTAAAAAAGGTAGATGAAAATGAGATATCAAACCTAATTGAGAAGTCCGCTAAAGTAGCTCGTGATTACGAGTTCAGTTTCGTTGAACCTGAACACCTGCTTTTCACCATCTTAAAGAATAAAGATTTCATTGGTAATAAGGTTCTTAAATTTTACCGCATAGATTTACCTCATTTAATTGAACGATTATCAGAGTGGCTTTATGGCGTATCAATTCTGCGGTCTGTCACAAGCAAAACCAAAGAAGGAAAGATGGAGAAACAGGCTATTGCTCCTAATGAATTAAACCTGCCTAAAATCAGTCTAGACAGTTTCGCCACTAACTTGAATATTAAAGCCGAGAAAGAGCTACTTGACCCCGTGGTCAGCCGTGACTTAGAGATAGATGAAATAATCAACACCCTTTTAAGGCGTAACAAAAATAATGTTTTACTTGTGTCTGACCCAGGTGTAGGAAAAACCGCTTTGGCACATGGTTTGGCTATCAGAATTTCTAAAGGTCAAGTACCTAGAAACTTAAAAGATAAACTGGTTTATGAGCTATCAATCTCTAGTCTGGTAGCGGGCACAATGTACCGCGGTCAATTTGAAGAACGAGTCAAAGAGCTGTTGTCAGAAATAAAAAAACGTAAGAATATTATTCTTTTTATAGATGAAATTCACACCCTAAACGGCACGGGAAGCACAGAAGGCACGCTAGATTTGGCTAACATTCTTAAGCCTGCCTTGACTCGTCAAGAACTATCAATAATAGGAGCAACCACCTTTGAAGAGTATGAGAAGCACTTTTCACAAGACAAAGCTTTAGAGCGTAGGTTTCAAAAAATCGTTTTAGAAGAGCCAGATGACAGTGCGACCTATAAAATGGTTAAATCTATTAGCAAAAGAATGGAAAGCCACCACCGAATAAAAATTTCAACACAAGCCATAAAGAGGTCCGTAGAGCTATCAAATTTATATATTCCAAACCGTTTTCAGCCCGATAAGACAATAGATTTAATTGATGAAGCCTGCTCCAAAAAACACGCCCTACTCCCAGAATCACAGCAAGAGCTGGACTTGGAAACAGAGCTAAAAAAAGTTATTCATCAGAAAACAAAGCTCATCTCTAAAGGAGAGTTAAACAAAGCACTACAGACCAAAAGAACAGAGGAAAAACTCATGAAGCAGCTGGCTAAATTGGGGAAAGAGGTGAAGCACTCCTTGAGTGTAGAAGATATCAATCAAATAGTGTCCATCAAAACAAATATCCCCCTAAATATTGTTAAACAAGACGAATTCGGAAAAGATTCTTTGAAGAAAGTTCTGCAAGAGAAAATTTTTGGTCAAGATGAAGCCTTGAACAAGGTCGCTTCGGCAATTGCACGAGCCAATTTAGGATTCAAAAAAGATCATCAACCAATTGCTTCCTTTCTGTTCGTCGGTCCAACGGGGGTTGGCAAATCTGAATTAGCTAAACAGCTGGCTCAAAGCAATTTCAGTCAAAAAAATTCTCTTATTAAATTAGATATGAGTGAATACTCCCAAAAGCATACAGTTAGCCAACTTATCGGCTCTCCCAAGGGTTATGTTGGCTATGAAGAAGGGGGCAGCTTGACCACACAGATTAGAAGAAATCCTCATAGTGTAGTTTTATTCGACGAAATAGAGAAAGCACACCCTGACGTTTTTAATATTTTACTTCAAATTTTAGAAGATGGCGTACTGACCGATAACCACAATCAGAAAGCTCATTTTAATCACAGTATTATTATTCTTACTTCTAATTTGGGTAGTGAAAAATATAACCAAAACGGATTAGGATTTATTATAGGCTCTAATAACTCTTACCAATCTGAAGTAAAAAAGATTGTGCAAAACAGCATCAAGCCCGAATTAATTTCTCGACTATCTGATGTAATCTATTTCAAGCCTCTTGATGAAAAAGCGATCAGTCAAATTATCAAAGAGAGATTAAAAGACACCAAGAAGCATTTAAAGAGAAAAGGCATTCAAATCAAGATATCTTCAAAGGTTGTGTCTCAGTTGATCAAATTCTACAAACCGCAAAAAGGTGCTCGATCCGTAGATGAAATAATTACCACCAAAATAGAAGATCGACTAGTGGACAAATTAATATCCAGCAAGAATCTAAAGAATTTTGAAATCAAAACAGATCAAGCCAATATCAAAATATCTAGTCTTTGACACTGACACTGCGCTATGATAGCGTTTTGATTAGTGTTACTAATAATTTGATCTATATATGTCACAAAGCGAAGAGATACGTACCATAAGGGGTGTCAAAGATGTATTGCCGAAAGATCAGGCCAAATGGCGTTACGCTATAAAAGAATTTGAAACTCTGGCTGATATCTTTGGTTTTTATAAAATAAACATACCGGCCATTGAGTACTTAGATTTGTTTGACCGTTCTATCGGCACAGAAACAGATATTGTCAGCAAAGAATTATTTGTCGTTAACCAAAAAAGTGGCACAACAGATAAGTTGATGGCTCTTCGGCCTGAATTTACCGCCGGCATTGTCAGAGCCTACAATCAAAACGGCCTTAAACAACTTCCTCAGCCCCTCAGACTCTACACCTACGGCCCCGTATTTCGTTACGACAGACCACAGAAAGGCAGGTACCGAGAACATAACCAGCTAGATATGGAGATTTTGGGTACCAACTCCGCCGCCGACGATGCTTGGGTAATTTATTTGGGGTGGACCTTACTCAAAAGGTTAGGCATTGAAAATGTGGTAGTGCAAATAAATTCTCTGGGCTCTAAAACTAATCAACAAGAGTATATTAAAAAACTGCACAAATATTTTGCTCCTCATAAAAAAGAGTTGAGTGAGACAGATCAAAGAAGGTTAGAGCTTAATCCGATGCGTATTTTAGATAGTAAAGATGAGGGTATAAAAAAATTAATTGAAGATGCTCCGCAAAGTATAGACCACTTAGATAAAGAATCAAAAGAGTTCTTCTTCAATTTGTTGTCATACTTAGATGATTACAAAGTCACTTATAATTTAAATCCACAAATAGTCAGAGGTTTGGACTACTACACGCACACCGCCTTTGAATTTACGTGCGAAAATAGCTCCGGACAACAAGATTCAATTGGCGGTGGTGGTCGGTACGATGGACTCTCTGAACTAATCGGTGGAGGAAAAACAGGCGGAGTCGGTATGGGCATCGGCTTAGAAAGAGTTATTCAATTGCTAAAGAATAAACCACCAGCAGAATTTGACTCAAAGGGTCAAACAGAAATATTCATTATCCATTTAAGTAAGCGTGGGCGAAAGAAAGCGCAAGATATTTTAGAGCAACTTCATGAGGCCAACTTCGCCACCCTACACGCGCCTGACAGACCCAGTTTACGAGCGCAATTAAAAAAAGCTGACCGTTTAAAAGCAAAATATAGCGTCATTATTGGGGAAACAGAAGCTAAAGGAAACAACTGTATTTTAAGAGATATGAAGTCTGGCATTCAAGAAGACATTCAATATAGCGATCTTTTAAGCACACTGACAGACCGATTGAGAAATGGCCGATCAGCCAGACACGTTCGCAATGCTTGAGGTGGCACTGGTTAATATTAGATCTTGTGCCAATGTAGGCAACATTTTGCGCACCGCTAAATCTTTTAATTTTACACATATTCATTTAATTGGCACCACACCTGATATAGACAGGAAAGAGGTTTTGAAAGCCTCTCTGGGAGGGGAGAGTATTCCCTCCAGTCGCTATGTAACATGGAAGCAATTTTTGACCCAAAATAAAACTGCAACTATTATCGGTTTGGAAACAGGTGGTCAGAAAATACAAGATTACGCTCCACCAAAGAAAGAAAAGGTTATTATTGCGCTTGGTAACGAAAGAAGCGGTTTAGGCAATGAAGAGAAAGCAACTTGTGATTATATTTTATCTATCATCCATAACAGAGCATTAATTAATAGCCTGAACGTCTCTTCCGCTTTTGCCATTGCGGCTAATTATTTTTACACTCAATTATCAGATTAGTGTTAAAATTAACTTAATGAAGATAACATTCTGCGGGGCCGCTCGGGAAGTTACGGGGTCTTGCTATTTCGTTGAGACAACAAAAGCCAAGTTTTTAGTGGACTGCGGTTTATTTCAAGGTGGTATGGTTGCAGATGAGAAGAACGAAGCAGATTTTCCCTTTAAAGCCAAAGATCTTGATTTTGTTTTACTGACACATGCTCACTTGGACCACTCGGGCAGGTTGCCACTACTACATAAGAGAGGATTTCGCGGAAAGATATATACCACTCATCCATCTATTGATTTAACAAAAATCATCTTGGAAGATTCGGTGAATCTAATTAATGAAGAGGCGGAAAGAGAGAATATTAAGCCTCTTTATCAAATAACAGATTTGGTTGGTATTGAACACTCATTTATTGGTAGTCACTACAGAAAACCAAAAACGGTCAAAGGTGTCAGTTTTGAATTCTTTGATGCGGGGCATATTTTGGGTTCCGCTCAAATTAAAATTATTGCCGACGGACACACCATTGTCTTCTCGGGAGATTTGGGCAATCCGCCTGTACCTTTGTTAAGACCAACAGAATTTATTGATTCCGCCGATTATGTGGTGATGGAATCAACTTATGGCAATAAACGCCACGAAGATTTTCACCTCAGAAAAAGTCGGTTAATTTCAGCTATTTCTAAAAGTATCTCCAAAAATGGCACCCTTCTTATTCCGGCTTTCGCCATAGAAAGGGCGCAGGAAATCCTTACCCAAATAAATGAAGTGGTAGAAAAAGGAGGATTGCCTCATTTCCCTATGTTTCTAGACAGTCCCATGGCCATTAAGGCGACAGAGGTATTCAAGCTCTACCCAGATTACTACAACCAAGAATCTTTACACAATTTGACGAAAGATGATGATTTATTCTCTTTCCCCGGACTAAAGCTAACCTATACATCAGACCAATCAAAAAAGATCAATTCAGTCCATCCTCCCAAAGTTATACTCGCCGGTAGTGGCATGATGCACGGAGGTAGAATTTTACATCATTTACGCCACAATATAGAAAACAGTAATACAACCATTTTAATTGTTGGCTTTGTGGTAGAGAACTCCTTAGGTAGGCGATTACTGGAAGGGGACAAGTCGGTTAAGATATTCGGTCAACCCTATAAAGTCAAAGCACAAGTGGAAGCAATAGGCGCCTTCTCTTCACATGCCGACCAACCGAAATTACTGGAATGGCTTGACCATTTTACTCACAAACCAAAAAAGATTTTTATTACCCATGGTGAAGTCAACTCCGCCTTAGATTTTTCCGAATCCGTTAAATCAACCATGGGCATAGCCACTGAAGTGCCGGAACTTTTCGCCAACTATGACTTATCTTGATGGCCTCAAACTATACTCAATACCTTAATTTAACCCTCAACGACTTACAGAAGAAATATTCCGTTGATGTTTTAAGTGGATTAACCAAGAAGACCGTCAATGAAAGATTAAAATCTGACGGTTATAATCTCTTACCACAGCTGGCAAAACGGTCTTTGCTAACAATCTTCATCAACCAGTTTACGAACGGATTAGTACTACTGCTGTTATTAGCTTTTTTAGTCAGTTTATTATTGCACCGACTTGAAGATGCAATTTTTATTGCTTTCGCTTTGTTGCTCAACGCAGCCATTGGTAGTTGGCAAGAATACAAGGCTGAACAAATAGTGGCAGATTTGTCTAAACTGGCTAGTCCGAAAGCCCGAATTAGAAGAGAGGGATTAGTCAAAGAGTTGAATGCAGAAACAATAGTAAAAGGAGATGTTCTTGTCTTAGAAGCAGGAGATATTGTACCTGCCGATTGTCGTTTGATATCTGGTTTTAATATGGCAGTAGATGAAAGCATATTAACAGGAGAAAGCCTACCAACTACCAAGAGCATTAACCCTATTAATCATCAAGTGGGAATTAAAGAAGCGTCTAATGTGCTTTTCTTAGGTACTAAAATTATCAGGGGCAGTGGTGAAGCTATCGTTTTCGCCACTGGCAAAAATACTGAATCTGGATCCATTGCCAAAGATACGACTCACGCCAAAAAACCAAAGACTCCACTTGAACAACAGATATTAAAATTTACAAAAAAAGCCCTCATCTGGATTTCTTTGTTTATTGTTTTGATTTTTATTATGGGCATCACAGTCGGAAACGACATTTCAGAGATGCTTATCAGCTCAATTAGTTTGGCAGTGGCGGCTATTCCCGAAGGATTACCTCTACTCGTGACAGTGGTTTTGGCTTTTGGCACTCATCAAATGTCCGGTCAGAAGGCATTAGTAAGAAAACAAAACGCCGTAGAAGTATTGGGGCAGGTCAAAACCCTGATCACTGATAAAACAGGTACTCTGACCAAAAATTCAATTGCTGTTAGTCAAGTAATACTACCAACCAAGACGGGCTTCAAAAAAGTCTCCGTGACTGAACTAAAATCTCTGATGATCGGGCTCAACCAATTAACTAAAGTCGTTTGGTTAGTTACTAAAACAAGCCATAAATCTGTTTCCAGTTTCATAGATCCTATAGACTTGGCTTTATTAAATTTTGCCCAAAAATATTACAAAAAAACAGATAAAAAAATCGCCAAACAACTTCTGTTTGAAATACCTTTTAGTTCTGAATACAAGTACAGCGCGGCTTTTTACAAGCAGAACGACAAAATACAGATTTTTGTAAAAGGCTCACATCATACAATTGCCAAATATTTAAGCTACGTTCAGTATTCAGAGAGTAAAAAGAGGTATCAGACAAAACAGAAAAATAGTCTATCTAAAATTATAGAGAAGCAAGCAGAGTTGGGGGAGAAGACAATTACTGTGGCAGAATGCAAAATTACCCCAAGCGAATTTAAAAAAGCCAATATGGAGACAGCGACACTTGATAAGCTTCTAACAAAAAGGCTGGAATATGTTGGCTCAATCTCTTTTGAAGACCCTATAAGAGCAAATGTGTCTAAAACCATTCAACTAGCCAATGATGCCGGTGTGCAGGTTGTTATGGCCACAGGAGACAATAAAGCAGTCGCGTATTCAGTGGGGAAACAAATTGGCATCAATCGCCATCAAATACATTACGATATTACTCCTCACAATAAACTGGAATTAGTCAAACACTACCAAAAAGGAGGTGGGGTGGTAGCAATGACTGGTGATGGTGTTAACGACGCTGTCGCTTTAAAGCAAGCAGATATTGGCTTAGCTATGGGCCTTAGCGGCACCGCCATTGCCAAAGAAGCATCAGACATAGTAATCCTTGACGACAACATAGAAACAATTATTAAAGCCATTGAATCGGGCCGAACAATATTTAGAAATATTCAAAGAGTCATTACTTATCTTCTTTCGACTAATCTCTCTGAAGTATTAGTCATTTTTATCTCAGTTCTTTCTTCTGGTTTAATTCCAATACCCTTACTGCCTACGCAGATACTGTGGATAAATTTAATAACTGATGGATTAACGGTTATTCCTCTTTCATTGGAGCCAAGCCACTCCGATGTGATGCTACAAAAACCCAGAAAAAGAGGTCAGCCTTTACTAGGGCGAATATTTTGGTCAACCATTTTATCTACCGCATTAATAATAGTAATTATTACGCTTGTCGGCTTTACCTATGTATGGAGAACAACTCAAGATTTGCAGCTAGCTAGAAGTGTGGCTTTTGCTCTTTTAGCCTTTACTCAAATTTTTAACCTGTTAAATTTACGCAGCATTAAACAATCGTTCCTTAAAATGAGTTTAAAAAGCAATCCGGGAATTATCTACTCTTTTTCGGCATCGGTTGTCATACAAATCCTTATTTTCTACCTACCATTAACCCAAAAATATTTATCTTTAAAACCTTTGTCTATTAGCACAATGATCGCCGTTATTTCATTCTCTTCATTGGTGTTTTGGCTAACAGAGGTGAAAAAAATATATATCAAAAAAGATAGTGCGTAATTTGTTGACCTACTCGGTTTTTGTTCGGTATTATGTATATATGAAGAACCTCACCAAAAGACAGCAAGAAATTCTCGGCTATATTAAAGATTATCTAAACAATCATGGCATTGCCCCCAGCTACAGAGAGATCGGGCGTTTCTTTGGTCTATCGTCAACCGCTACCATTTCAGAACACATTGAAGCTTTACGTGCTAAAGGTTATTTAACTTCTGAAAGTCATTTAGCCCGTTCAATAGCTCTAACTGAAGATCCTTTAAAAAACACCATATCAGTTCCCCTGTTGGGTGCTATTGCCGCCGGTCAACCCATTGAGGCCATCCGTACACACGAAACAATAGATATACCTCAAGATATGGCCGACAAAAATACGTTCGCCCTACGCGTTCGTGGTAACTCTATGATAGAAGACTCAATTTTAGACGGTGACTACGTCATAATAGAAGCCACCTCCAATATTAAAAACGGAGATATTGTGGTCGCCCTAGTCAACGATGGAGAAGTCACCTTAAAAAGATTTTACAAAGAATCTAATGGCATTCGGCTACAACCGGCAAATGCTACCATGCAACCAATTTTTGTCAAAGACGCCTCTATTCAAGGCAAGGTAAAAGGAGTTATCAGACGCTTCCCATTCTAATTTGTTCTCATTTTTGTGTAGAATAGTTATATGAGTAAAAAATCTATGGATATTAATCACCCTAGATATGATTCTTCTTTGGAAGAACCAAACGAAGGTGAGATAAGTAGAACTAATAATACAAGTGTGAACAAAATTGAAGACAGCTCTAAAAAAAGTACACCGAGTAAAAAATCAGTGAATGAGTCAAGTGGCAGTGAGAAAAAAGATAGCTTTTGGCTTGTTTATCTTATCGGCATCATCATTGTCGCCATCCTTGCTTTCTTTGGTGTCAGAGCGGCTTCAGCTCTTTTCGATGCATGGCTAAATTTGGGTCCAGCGGAATTGAAAGAGGAGGTAGTTAAAGAAGAGCCCGAAGATGTACCAATAGAGACATCTTCCACACCAGCCATACAGTTGGCTGAAGAGGAAGCAAAAAAAGAAACGCCCACCCAAGACTCGGCAGAAACAGTAGATAAATCATCACTGAAAATTAAGGTTTTAAACGGTAGCGGAGTCAGTGGCGCCGCTCAAACAGGCAAAGAGGCTGTGGAAGCAGCCGGCTTTACAGTAGAAGCAACAGGCAACGCTCGCTCTTTCAGTTATGAAAGTACTTACGTCTACTACACGAGTGGAAATAAAGAAAAAGCCCAACTAGTAGCCGATGGCATCAGCAATAAATACGAAACAACCCTAGAGGAGAATAGTGTGGCTGACGGCTACGACGCTCTAGTAGTAATAGGTAAAAAATAATTATGAGTGAAACAGATTCAAACAATAAAGATTTAGGATTGTCCGATAATTTTTTCAATAAAATAAAAGGCTTGTTCAAAATTCCAAAAGATCCTACCAAGAGAAAGAAGTTTCTCGCTATATGGGGTGTAGTTATTGCTGTAGTGGTGGGAGCCATTACTGCCCTTGCCTTACAGCTATCTAATATTGATGTCAGTAAAAAAGACGGACTGTTTGGCAGTAATTTCGTTGATAAGTTAAAAGGTAATGAGGTGGTATCTGACTTAGATGGTTTAGAGTACGACAAAGAGGTCGCTAACAGAAGACCCATCGCCATAATGATTGAAAATCACCCAGACGCCAGACCACAGTTCGGTTTAACAAAAGCTAGTATAGTTTATGAATCCATCGCCGAAGGAGGCATTACTCGCTATATGGCCCTGTACGGCCCAAAAGACGCCGACCGAGTTGGTCCTATCAGAAGCGCTCGAACCTATTTTGTTGAATGGATGCTTGAGTACAAGGCCATTTACGCCCACGCAGGAGGCGCGGCCAATGCTTTAGACTTACTAAGGCAAGTGCGAGCCGGAGAAGGTGATATTGATCACGCCGGTAAGCCGGTAATGTGGCGTGAGCGAAGAGGTAACGAAGCTTCCGAGCACACTCTGTACGGCAGCACTGTTTTCATTCGTTCTTATGCTCAAGATGTCAACTGGACTCAAGATGCTGACTTTGTACCTTGGCTCTTCAAAGAGAAAGACACTCGTAGCGAAGAAGAGCGTAAAGAGGGCGCCATTACAGCTGTCCACATACCTTTCAGTGGCTCTTATAAGGTAGATTACGTTTATGACGCTTCTGACAATACTTGGGCGAGAAGCCTGGCAGGCAAAAAAGATATTGATGAATTAACCAAAGAACAGATCAAACCAACAAATATAGTCGTTTTAACCATCGCCAGAAACGAAGTCGCTTCCGCAGGCAAAACAGTAGGGGAGCTCAATCTATACACCGAAGGGAAAGCACAGGTTTTTCAAGATGGTAAGGTAATTGAAGGTACATGGAAAAAAGAGGGGCAGGGCAAAAAAACAAAGGTTTTTGATCAAGATAAGAAAGAAATTAGATTATCTCCAGGGCAAACTTTTGTAACAGTTGTTCACCCTGGTATGAATGTAACTTTTGAATAAGTTAACCACACAAAAAGACGGCTCATCACCGTCTTTTTGCTTACTTAACCCAACAACCCCGAGAAGCATTCCATGGGCGTGTACCCTGAACGCTTAAAACATAAGCCGTGGCTTCAATGTTTGTTTCACCCTCAAAAGGTGAAGTGTTTATGTCTCTACCCATAGATTTCATAGTTGATCTCCAAGTAGATGCGATAAACTGACCGTAGCCAGAGGCTGTGGAGTTTCGGTTTTTGGCATTCTGATTGTAACCAGATTCACAAGCAATAATCTTGCTCATCAAATTATAATCAACCCCATATTGTTCAGCGTATTTATTGGTCAGAACAAGCGCTTCTTCTAGACTCATACCTGTAGTGGCTCGACCGCTTCTTGAAATAACGAAACGATCTGTCTGTTCTTTAACCGCTTTGGCCTGCTCTTCGGCCTCTCTTTTCTCTCTCTCTTCTTTTTCTTTCTGTTCTCGTGTCGCCCTTTCAGTATTGCTTTCTCCAACTCTGACTTCTATCCTTGAATTATTAACTTCTAATAAACGGATAGGAGCCTCACCAACAGGCAAAGAAGCAATAACGGAAGTAACTTCACTGCCCTCGCCACTTTTATTAGCGGCTAAGGCGATTTCAGATACTACAGGAGCCATTAACATTTGCCCTACTAAGGCCCAAGTCAGTATCTTCTCTATGAAGGTGTTAACCCTCAAAGAGACTCGAAATTTGTTTCTATTCATAATTGAAAAATGAGAGATAATCTACCTCTCACTTCTCGGCAAACACTATACCACAAAATAGGCTTTTAGTCAAGTACCAAAGCCAAATATCAGTACTTAAATATCTTTAACCAAGAGAACCGTTTTGGCGCCTTGTGTGATATCGCCAGCGCTTTCGGGCACGAAATCGTGCATCGCTTCAAGTATTACTTTTGTGCTGTATTCATACCCCGCGCCCTTTCTGGTGCCAACGTCATGTGTAATGAAGATATCCTCCCTATAGCCCGTAATAACTAACATATGATATCTGGGACCACCATTCCTGAAGTTGGGGTTATTAAGCGCCTTGCCCGAAAATGGAGCAATAATTAATCCTTCATTGAGCAGTTTTCTTAAAGTATCTTCATTCGGCACATCAATCAGCTGTAACTGTTCATCTTTTAAGCCGAAAAACTCCACCAAGGTGGTTTTGGCATTCCCGATAGAGGTGCTGATATCTGTACCAAATCTGTTCTTCTCGTAGGCAGAGATCTCTTTTAATTTTAGGTCAACCTCCTGCGCGTCTAGTGTTGGTCTTGAGTCTTTGGCCAGCCAAGCATCCACAATAATCATGGAGGCCTCTTCGCACATTTCATCATAAAAATCATTCCAAACACCAAAAGGGGCTTGACTGATAAAAGGAACCGCCCTTTTTAGCTCTGGCGGTATAGACTCATTCGTCTCCATAACAGAATCTGCTGAAGACTCTTCAGATAGAGGTGTGTTCTCGGGTGACTCACTATAGCTGTTAATATCAGTTGCCAGCTCTAAATAATCAAACGATTGTAATATTAAGTACCGGTTTCTATAAAAGGAGAATGAAACCAAGAGTAGTAGAGCGATAATAGCAAAAACAAACTTATATTTCATTAGTTTCAAAATATCATAAATGTAGTGTTATGCTAGTTATATGTTAAGAGATAATAAGTGGTTAGCCCAAAAGATGCAATCCATTCATACCACTTATTTTTCTGATGTGCCCATAAAAAATCGCGTATTGGTCAAGTTTGGTAAAAAAGCCCGTGGGCGGTTAGGCAGCATCTCACTCAGACCGAAAAAAGGGTTTGACCAACCTGTCAGCGTTATTAATATCAACCGGGTACTGCAGAGTGAAGATGTGCCCGAATATGTCATTACCGCTGTTTTGGCTCATGAATTTGTACACTACACACACGGGTTTAATTCTCCACTACCCAGACTTTATAAATATCCCCATCAAGCAGGCATAGTTGATAAAGAGATGATTAAGAGAGGATTAAAAAAAGAGCTAGAACAAGAGAAAGAATGGACCAAAGCCTTCTTCGCCAAAACTTATCACTCCACTAAATAGACAAAATGAAGAACTGTCTTTTTTGCTCAATTGTCAATCAAGAAATTGAATCAACAACAGTATTAGAAACAGAAAACACCTTGGCCTTTCACGATATTCATAAAGATGCTCCCGTGCATGTTTTAGTTATACCTAAAAAACACATTTCCAGTTTAAATGATCTAAAAGACAAAGACCAAGCCCTAATGGGAGAGCTCTTAATGACCGCCCAAAAAGTAGCTGGCATTATGAATATCTCACAAGACGGATACCGCTGTATTATTAACACCAACAATAATGGTGGGCAGGTTATTAAACACATTCATCTTCATGTTTTAGGTGGAAAACCTCTCGGGCGAATGATACAAAAAGACTTGAAGAAATAAAGAGCATCTGCTAAGATTAACCAGTATGAAAATTGAAAGAAGGCCAAGAGAAACAAATCAACAGCTAATTAGACGCTTTAACAGAGAAATCCTTATTGATGGAAAGCTTTTGCGTTTCAAAGACAAACAATTCTTTGTCAAGGAACCCTCAAGAAGAATGAAACGAAAGAAAGCACTTCGCTCGGCTGAAATAGCTAAAAAATATCAAGAGTACTAAAATGTCTCTATACGAAGAGATAGACAACAAAATTAAGCAGGCCATGCGAGACAAACAAACTGTGGTGCTTAATGTTTTGCGTATGTTAAAAAATAACATCAATGAACAGGTTAAAGAGGGAGCAGAACTCTCTGATAATTTAGTGCAACAAATTATTGCCAAAGAAGCTAAAAAAAGAAAAGAGGCAATAAAAATTTATCAAGACGCCAGCGAGAGCGAACGGGCGTCGCAAGAAGAGGGTGAACTAGCTATATTAAATGAATATCTGCCAAAACAGCTTGGCGAAAACGAAATTAGAGAAGTGGTAAAAAACGTTATCAAGCAAGTGAATGCCACAGAAATTTCTCAACTTGGTCTAGTAATGTCTAAGGTGAAAACAGAACTGCAAAACAGTGCAGATATGTCAGTTGTTTCTCAAATTGTAAAAGAAGAGCTCAGCTCTTAATGATTAAACTCAACATCTCTCAAAAATTCTCGCCCTATCAAGATGAACTCGCTTCAGCTTTTGACAATATTCTGCGGTCTAAAAAAGCATATACCTATTCGGTAGATGTAAGAATTGTTAAGCCAGAAACAATTAAGAAGCTCAATTACAAATTTCGTCACATTGATAAACCAACAGATGTCCTCAGCTTTCCTCTGTACGAAAATTTAAACGCCATACCATCTCACAGCGGTATTATAGGAGACTTAGTGCTTTGCCCCGAAATGATGGACGATAAGCATTTAAGTTTCAAAGAGAGTTTAATTCATGGAATATTACATCTGTTGGGTTTTGATCACGAAAAAAATGAGGCAGAATGGAATAAAAATAGAAAAGTAGTGCAACTCAATGAACATAAGACGTCTTAGAAAAAGTTTCGGGAGCGCTTTCGTCGGCCTGTACAGGTTATTAAGAGACGAACAGAACGCCAGAATACATCTGTTAATTACTGTTTTGGTTTTCACTACCGCCATTATCTTACACATTGACAGAATAGAAGCGGCTATTATCTTTATGGCAATAATTCTTGTCTTCGGCATGGAGATAATCAACACTGCCATAGAAGATCTTTTAGACCACCTACACCCTCAAAAACATCAAACAGTCGCCAGAATTAAGGACGCCATGAGTGGAGCCGTTTTAATTACAGCCATTATCGCCACCGTCGTAGCCATTCTAATCTTTGCCCCCCATATTATGGACTCCATTAAAGATTTAAAGCCAAACTAATTTAGGGTCGAGGTAAGCCTTTTGACGAGCCGATATTGGCACTGTACACTTAACTTGCTAAAGTAATATATGAGATGGGGAAAAAAGAGATCATTACAGGAATAGACATAGGTAGCAATAAAATTGCTTGTGTTGTTGGACGAGCACAAAATGACAACAGCATTGATATTTTAGGTGTCGGAACTGCCAAAAGTAATGGGGTGCGCAAAGGCACCATTATTGACCTAGAAGAAACAATTTCATCCTTATCAGCCGCTCTAGAAGAAGCTGAGAGAATGAGCGGTGCCTCTATTAACGAAGCCTACGTCTCAATTAATGGCCAGCACATTGAAACAGGTACCGCCAAAGGAGTCATTTCTGTCTCTAAGAGCGACGGCGATATCACAGAAATTGACGTAGAGAGAGTTGTTGAAGCGGCTCGTAGTGTCAGCACTCCGCCTAACAGAGAGATTATTCACTCAATTCCGCAAGCTTTTATTGTAGATGGTCAGCCGGGCATTAAAGACCCGGTCGGCATGACAGGCATTAGACTAGAAGTAGATGCTACTATGATAACCGGCTCAACCACTAGCTTGAAAAACATAACCAAGAGCCTCAATCAAGCAGGAATAACAGTGCAGGAATATGTTTTCTCTCCTTTAGCTACAACTTATGCAGTCTCCAACAAAGATCAAAGAAACGTCGGGGTACTAATAGTTGATATTGGTTCTGACACAACTAGCTATTCAGTATATGAAGACAATCAGTTACTTGGCTTAGCCTCAATTCCCATCGGCGCCTCACACGTTACTAACGACTTAGCCATCGGTTTGCGCACAAGCATAGAAGTGGCAGAGAAAATCAAACGAGAATACAGCAATGCAATGCCCAGCCTAGTAACAGAGAAAAAGCTGTCTGGTAAAAAAGTTGGCTCAGATGGGGGAGATATTGACATGACCCTCGTGGCAGACATAATTGAAGCACGCATTAACGAAATATTTATCATCATAAGAGACCACTTAAGAAAGATAAACCGAGACAGTTTATTACCCGCAGGTGTTATTCTCACGGGGGGTGGCTCTAAGCAAAACGGCTTGACCGAACTGGCTAAAGAAACATTAAAATTACCCGCTGCAATAGGGAATATTGCCAAAGAAATCTCGGGTATGGTTGACAACGTTTCTGAGCCTCAGTATTCTACAAGTGTAGGACTAATCATGTGGGCTATGGAAGCCAATATGAGCATGCCTCGACCAACATCTCACTTCAGTCTAGACAAATTTAAGAACTGGGGAGAAACTTCGGAAAAGGTCAAGAACATGTTTAAGAATTTATTACCATAATATAACTAATTGTGAACGGAAGAGGGGCTCGTTCCAGTATCGAATATGACTCACGAAACTGGACAAGATAGCAGTTTTGCCTCCATCAAGGTGGTGGGTGTTGGTGGCTCAGGTGGAAATGCCGTACAAAGAATGATTACCGCCAAGTTAAGGGGTGTAGAGTTTGTGGCCATTAATACAGATTCACAAGCTTTGGCCAACAATGACGCGCCAATCAAAATTCAAATCGGCAAAGACAGCAACAGAGGCTTGGGTGCCGGTGGCGACCCTGAGTCAGGCAGAAAAGCTATTGAAGAAAATAAAGACGAAGTATATGAAGCCCTAAAGGGGGCAGATATGGTTTTTGTTACCTGCGGTATGGGAGGGGGAACAGGTACTGGTGCCGCTCCATTTGTGGCTGAGATCTCTAAAGAGCTCGGCTCTCTTACTGTAGGAGTAGTAACAAAACCCTTCAGTTTTGAGGGTCATCGCCGAACCAAAATCGCCGAGCTGGGCATACAAGAATTAAAAGATAAAGTAGATACCCTTATCACTATTCCTAACGACCGACTACTGCAAGTCATAGATAAAAAAACAAGCTTATTTGACGCCTTCGGAGTGGTTGACGATGTCTTGCGACAAGGAGTACAGGGTATCTCAGATCTAATTACACTACACGGAATAATCAATGTTGATTTCGCCGATGTGAAAGCCATCATGCAAGATGCGGGTAGCGCCTTAATGGGCATCGGTCGAGGCAGTGGAGACAACCGCGCCGTAGAAGCAGCCAGAGCTGCTATTGAATCCCCCCTATTAGACATGTCTATAGATGGCGCTAAGGGAATCCTTTTCAACATCACCGGTGGTACCGATTTAGGTATGTATGAAATTGACGAAGCAGCCAAAACCATCACTGAAGCGGCCGACGATGATGCCAACATTATCTTCGGTTCAATTATTGACGAGGCGATGCAAGGAGAAGTTAAAATCACAGTCATCGCCACCGGTTTTGAAACAGAAAATAGAAAGCCAGACTTAAGGGGTATGTCAACAATTCAGCAACAGCAAAGCAGAATTTCTGAATCTCAACCAAAACCAGCATTCGGGGAAGTACCAACTGCTAGACCAGAACCTTCTCCATTCTCATTTTATTCGGCCGAGCCGAAAGTTGAAGAAGAAGATTCAAATAACGACGATGAGCTAGATGTTCCCGCCTTTATTCGTCGCAAGCTTAAATAGAACTCAAACTCTTACTAGACGCCGATATCCACAATATTTAGATGGTCGTGGTAATGATACGCTACATATAGTGTAGTAAGCTATCTTTGCGTACACAATTATGAAATGTCCAAAATGCAGTCAAGAAGATTTGTCCGTGCTAGAGAAAAGAGACACGGATGACGATATAAGAAGGCGCAGAAAGTGTAATCGCTGCGGCTTTCGTTTTACTACTTACGAAAGAATAGAAATACCGCAAATTACAGTATTGAAAAGAGATGGCACCCGTGAACATTACGATGAAGATAAAGTACGCAAAGGAATTCTGGTCAGCTGTAAAAATAGACCCATTCAACCAGAGCAAATAGACAACTCCGTCATAAACGTCTCCCGTATTATCAAACAAGGAGGAGAGCAGACAGTTACATCAAATCAAATAGGGGAGTTAGTGCTCGCAGAACTGCTCAACTTAGATAAAATTGCCTATCTGAGATTTGTCTCAGTTCACCGAGCCTTCAACGATGTAGATGCTTTTAAAAAAGAGATACAAAAAATTAACAACCATTAATAAGGAGGAACATGGCCAACTTACCCACGCCACCAGATCAAACACAACCAGACAACAGTCCCGTTTTAGAAAATATTGAAGTAGATGATAGAAATCAATTACCTTCATTAGGATACAAAATATTTCTAGATAGATATGCGGAGAAAGATCCTGACAAGACAAACTTAAAAATAGGAGATTTGGTCTTGGTGAATACTAATTTGGAATCTGGTCAAAAAGAGATTGGCGTGGTACAGAGCATTGACGCACAGGCCAAAGAAGCCGTTATTCAATTGAATGAAGGGGGTAGCGTCAAAAGATCTTATGAACATGTTGACCTTCCAATAGAAACCCAGCCGTCACAGATGCTTGATAGAGTAGCCCGCGGGGTAGCTGAAGCTGAAATAACAGAGGCAAAACAGAAAGAATGGCAAGAGAAGTTTCGCTGGGCTTTAGATGAATGGAAGTTCGTTCCCGCCGGTCGTATTCTGACCGCCGCCGGCACAGGGCAAGATTTAACTTATTACAACTGCTATGTTATTCCTTCTCCCCAAGACTCTAGAGGTGGTATCTTTGAAACTCTTTCCAACATGGCTGAGATCTTTTCCAGAGGAGGTGGTGTCGGCATCAACGTTAGCACCCTAAGACCGCGCTACGCTTACGTCAAGGGGGTCAACGGACGAAGCTCCGGCTCAGTCTCTTGGGCGTCACTTTACAGTTTCGTCACCGGCTTAATAGAGCAAGGAGGATCTCGCCGGGGAGCCTTAATGCTTATTTTAAACGACTGGCATCCTGATATTGAAGAATTCATTGGCTCTAAAACACAATCGGGCAAAATTGAGAATGCCAATATTTCCGTCGGCATATCAGATGAGTTTATGGAAGCAGTAGAGAAAGACGAAGATTGGAACTTAGAATTCCCCGATACTAAACACGAGAAATACAATACAGAATGGGACGGCATTTTAGAAAACTGGAAAGAAAAGAATTATCCGACTCAAGTTATTAAAACAATCAAAGCGAAACAGTTATGGGAGAGAATCATTGAATCTGCTTGGGCATCAGCCGAACCCGGTATTTGGTTCAGAGGGCGATCTAACCATTACTCCAACTCTTGGTATTATCAGCCGCTAATCTGTACCAACCCCTGTGGTGAACAACCCCTACCTCCTTGGTCAGTCTGTAATTTGGGAGCCATCAACTTAGCCAAGTTCGTTGATGAAGAGAGGAAAGATGTCAAGTGGGATGAATTAAAAACGGTTACCCATTACGCCGTCAGATTTTTAGACAACGTCATTGAAAGCACTCCTTACTTCTTCCAAGAGAATGAAGATCAGCAAAAAGGGGAGAGAAGGATTGGTCTGAACACTATGGGTATTGCTGAGATGATGGTCAAGTTAGAAATAAAATACGGCTCTAAAGAATCTTTAGATTTTATTGACAAACTGTATGAATTTATTGTCAAAGAGTCTTACGATGAATCTACCTTACTAGCGCAAGAGAAAGGCTCGTTCAAGTTTTTTGACAAAGACAAAATTGTACAAAGTGGCTATTTAAAGAATATGCCCGCGGAAATCACCACCAAAATTCAAGCGAGAGGATTACGCAACGTCACCTTGCTCACTCAGGCACCTAATGGCACCATTGGCACTATGGTTGGTACCTCAACAGGCATAGAACCTTTCTATAACTGGACTTACTACCGAAAAAGCCGACTGGGTCTGCATGAAGAAGATGTGGCGGTAGTGAAAGAATACAAAGAGAAACATCCGGAGACAGACAAGCTACCAGACTACTTTATTAATGCCATGGAATTAGCTCCTGAAGATCACATTAAAGTTCAAGCCCAAATTCAACACTGGGTGGACTCTGCCATCTCCAAAACCTGCAATGTTCCTCAAGACTACACTGTTGACCAAGTCAAAGAGCTGTACGTCTTAATGCACAAACTCAACTGCAAAGGAGGAACCATCTACCGCGACAAATCTCGAGATGAGCAAATATTAATGAATAAAGATGACGCACGGGCGCAAAAAGAGATGGCGGAGAATAAGGCTGCCATAAACGATTTGGCAAAGGTTGAAGAACCCGTTATGATGCAAATTACCGACCCATCAGAAATTGTCAGGGAGCGTGAAGCCAGAACGGTGGGAGTCACGGTCAGTAAAGACACCCCCATGGGCCGCGCGTACA
>Ga0210057_1001446_pt1 | contig 36010 bp, 26 predicted proteins | sample CryGeyCG2114_010_2_FD_183968 | JGI IMG/M metagenome (GOLD analysis project Ga0210057, IMG submission 183968) | Groundwater microbial communities from aquifer - Crystal Geyser CG10_big_fil_rev_8/21/14_0.10 (SPAdes) (version 2) | ecosystem: Environmental > Aquatic > Deep subsurface > Groundwater ... | reverse complement strand
ATGGTTTTTCATCAAGCCGTCTTTCATTATATAACATTGTGTCTTTTTTTGTGGTTGCCGGAATGGTAAAACCTTTTCAAGTCGCACCAGTAGAACTGGTGGATTACCCTTTGTTAAAAATTATTTATTTAATTTTTAAAGTTCTATTTTGTTTAGAAAAAACTAACACAAAAAGTTAATATTGGCAAGTAGCCTGAATTAACCTATTTTAAACCAGTCTTTTTTACCAGCCTTAATAATATCCCCTGCTTTCAAACTGGCCATTTGATCATGATTCTTTACTTCATTAATACTAACGCCACCCTGGTCAATTAAACGTCTTAGCTCGCCTTTTGATCGCTTAGCACCGAAATACTGAGCCAGTGCTTCAAGCAAATTATCGGCTTTGATTTTTGGCAAATCACTGGGCGCTTGACGCTGTTGGAAGGCTTGACGAAAACCGTCTTCGGCGACCTGAGCTGCTACCTTGCCGTGCACCAAGACTGTTAATTCATAAGCTAAACGCATCTTGAGATCACGCGGATTAACCTTGCCCTGTTTTAAAGTTTTGGCAATAGCCTTAACTTCGCTCCAAGCCACCTTAGTAGCCAACTCAAAAGCTGGGGCAATTGTCTCATCTGGCCAACTCATAACTGCGCCGTAAATATTTTTTGCCTCCGCATCAAGAAACAAAGCATTGCCAGTGGTCTTACCCATCTTGGCACCACTAGCATCTGTTAATAATTGTAAAGTCATAACTGATTTGTCTTTTTTCCCCAAAGCTTTCATTAAATCACGGCCGGCCATCATATTGAATAATTGATCGTTACCACCAACCTCCAAATCAACATCTAGGGCCACACTATCATAAGCCTGAGCTAAGGGATATAAAAATTCGTGCAAAAAAATTGGTTTGTTATTCTTTAGCCGATCTTGAAACATATCACGCTGAATCATTTGTTGAACCGTAAAATTAGAGCTCAACTCCACTAAATCAATAAAACTTAATTTATCTTGCCAACGACTATTATCCTCCACTTTAACTGGATTACTACCACTAAAATCAATATAAGCACCGGCTTGTTTTTTAAAACTCTTGGCATTGTCTTTAACCTGCTGGCGACTTAATTTTTGCCTGGTCGCTTGTTTATCTGTCGGGTCACCGATCATACCGGTAAAGCCACCGATTAAAAAAATAACTTCATGACCCAAGGCTTGAAATTGTGCCAATTTATTAAGTTGAATGGCGTGACCAATATGAAGTGATGGCGCTGACGGATCAAAACCGCAATAAAGCCTAAGACGCCGACCACTTTTAAGCTTATCTAATAAATTCTTCTTGTCAGGGAAGACTTTAACCACTCCCCGTTCCAAAATTTCATTAATCGCCTCTTGATTGGTATTAACTTTTGCCATATAAATTTTTTAGCTTTTATCTGCTTTAATCCTGCCACAATTTTAGCCAAAAATCAACCTGAACACAGTAGGTTGGGAATTTTAAACAACCTTAATCGTTTCAAATAATTGGTCTTTGATTACTTGGCTAACCGCAAGTACTTCAACTCTATTCTCCATTTCTATAATTTTACTGTCAACGCCGTTAACAATTTTTAAATAAACCTTACTTTGACCCGGATGAGCCAAAAAAATATCTTTTAAATTATTAATTAACTCTGGTGTTAATTTATCGGCTAAAGCCACAATCTTCAAAGGTGCCACTGCTTGAGTTTCGACTGGCAAAGACTTTATCTGGCTAGTCTTGCTTATATGGGCAGGAATGGTTTTAAAGCCATTATTATTACTATTACCATAGTTATTACGAAAATTATTTCTAACCGGCACATTAATAGCTTTAAACTTAGTAATATCTTCATCTAACTTATCAAGACTTAAGGCTACGGCCTTGTTGGCTAAAAGTTTTATTTCATTATCTTTATCAGAAACCGTACCGGCGCACAAAACAACCTTACCCGGCTCCCAAACAGCTTGATTTTCTTTTAACAACTTAGGGAAGACTAAAATTTCTAAATTATCAACACCGTCCTCTATTTTAACAAACATCATAGCTTCATTTTTTTTGGTTAGAATTTTTTTAATACCGATAACCACACCGGCCACAGTCGCCTCACCACCGGACGGCACTTGTTTGAGCTGATTTAAACTAAAAACATGGCCAACCAAAAAACGTTTATAATCATTAAAAGGATGTTCGCTAACATACAAACCCAAAAGCTCTTTTTCCCAGGCTAATTTTTCTGCATTACTAATCTCGCCAGCTGGCATTAAACTAAGTTTGGGCTTGATACCCGGCACAGCTGAACCAAACAAACTAGCTTGATTACTGTCTTTATCTTTGGTCATTTGCCGATGGAAATTAAGCAGATTATCTAAATTTGTTAAAAACAAACCGCGTTCGCCGAACTTGTCAAAAGCACCACTTTTAATTAGGCTCTCTAAAGATTTTTTATTCAAATCTTTATCTTCAATTCTTTCCAAAAGATCGGCCATATCTTTATATGGTCCGCGAGCCTTACGTTCGGCAATCAAAACTTCGGCAATATGCTCACCTACGTTTTTAATAGCCTTAAGGCCAAAACGTATAATATTAACCTTTTCATCTTCAGCGGCAATTTGACCACTGGCCGTACCGCTGGTGACTACAGTAAATGATTCAAAGGATTGGTTTATATCTGGCTGTTTAACCTCAATACCCATATTGCGACACTCGTCGATTTCAATGGCCACACGATCAGTATCGCCCTGATCAGAGATAAGCAAAGCGGCCATAAATTCAGTTGGCCAATTGGCCTTAAGGTAAGCTGTTTGATAACCAACCAAAGCATAGCAAGCGGCGTGCGAACGATTAAAACCATAACCGGCAAAAGGCTCAATAAATGAGAAAATAGTGGCGCCCAAATCGCTTTTGATGCCATTCTTGACACAGCCATCAATAAATTTTTGTTTTTGTTCTTCTAGTAATTTAGCGATCTTCTTACCCATGGCCTTGCGCAAGACATCGGCTTCACCAGGCGTAAAACCAGCCACAGCTCGAGAAATTTGCATGACCTGTTCTTGATAGATAGCCACACCATAAGTAGCTTTTAAAATTGGCTCTAATTTAGGATGCAAATAAACCGGCTTCTTACCATGCTTACCAGAAATATAATCAGGAATCCATTCCATTGGTCCTGGTCGATACAAGGCTACCATGGCAATAATATCCTCAAACTCACTTGGCTGTAATTCCTTTAAATAGCGTTTCATGCCAGCTGATTCAAATTGAAAAACACCGGTAGTCTCGCCTTTTTGAAATAATTCATAAACCCTTTGATCATCCAAGGGAATATCAGCTACGTTTATATCCAGACCTCTGGTATTTTTTATAATTTTAATAGCCGACTCAATAATAGTTAGGTTCTTTAAACCCAAAAAGTCCATTTTCAATAAACCCAAATCTTCAGTTGGATGCAAGGAGTACTGTGAAACAATGGTTTTATCAGAGCTGGAAGCATATTGTACTGGCACATTTTCAGTTAAGGGATCTTTAGTGATCAAAATACCACAAGCATGGATTGAAGAATGCCGAGCCACGCCCTCAAGCTTCAAAGCAAAATCAACCACCCTCTTAGCGTCAGGATCTTTGTAGACTTCTTGAAACTCAACCACTTCGGCCAAAGCTTTGGCCAAGGTTGTAAACATTGGCACTGTCTTGGCTAATTTGTCACAAAATTCATAAGGGTAATCCAAAACCCGACCGACATCGCGCAAAGCCGCTCGAGCCGCCATGGTACCAAAAGTAATGATTTGTGCCACGTGGTCGTGCCCATATTTTTCTTGAACATAATGAATAACATCATCACGACGAATATCGGCAAAATCCATATCAATATCAGGCATGGAAATACGATCAGGATTTAAAAATCTTTCAAACAGCAAATCATATTTAATTGGGCAGAGATCAGTGATGCCAATTAAATAACAAATGATGGAGCCGGCAGCCGAGCCACGGCCAGGGCCAACCACAATTTTATTACCTTTAGCCCAGTTAACAAAATCGGCCACAATCAAAAAGTAACTAGGCCAGCCCATTTTAGCAACTACCGACAATTCAAAATCAAGTCGCTCACGATAAATCTGGTCAATCTCTTCGTAAGTTTTGCCATAGCGCTTAAGCATGCCCTGTTTAGCCAAGTGTTCCAAATAAGAGTTGCCATCAAAGCCTTGAGGCACTTCAAAGTGTGGCAACTGAATTTTGCCCAACTCAATCTCCACATTGCAGGCTTCGGCAATTTTTACGGTGTTACTAATAGCTTCTGGTGTGTCCTTAAAAATTTCCTGTATTTTCCTTGTCGGGACTAAAGAATAATCGCCACCCAACATACTCATCCGGTTAGTTTCATCTTTTTTTACTTTATTTTGCAGGCAAAGTAAAATATCCTGAGCTTCATCATCTTCTTTATTAACATAGTGCGCATCATTGGTGGCCACCAAAGGCACGCCTAATTCGCGAGAAAAAGCAATTAATTGGTCATTAACTATTTGTTGTTGTGGCAAATCCGGATGGTGCTGAATTTCCAAATAAAAATTATCTTGGCCAAACAAAGCCACGTAATCTTTAATACGAGCTCTAGCCTCGTCAAGCTTGCCTCGAATAATTAAATTGGGAATTTCACCACCCAAGCAGGCGCTACAAGCGATTAAACCATGATGATGCTCTTGCAAAAGCTCCCAGTCGATTCTTGGTTTGTAGTAGTATCCTTCCAAATGAGCAATAGAAGTTAATTTGATTAAATTTTTATAACCCTGTTGGTCTTTAGCTAAAAGTAATAAGTGATAACTGGTTTTTTCACCACGATTATAATTCCTATTGAAACGAGAATCTGGCGCCAAATAAGCTTCTAAACCAATAATCGGCTTAACGCCATTTTTTAAGCATTTTTGATAAAATTCAATGGCGCCATAAAGCACACCATGATCAGTAATGGCAATAGCTGTGGCCCCATCCGCTTTGGCAAATTTAACAATATCGTCAACCTGTGACAAACCATCCAAGAGCGAATAGTGGCTATGAACATGCAAGTGGATAAAATCCATAAAAATAATTTTCAAATCCAAATTTCCAATTCCCAAACAATTTCCAATTTATAAATTCAAAATGTTTTAAAATAATAAAATTCCAATTATCAATTTAAATCCAAAAATTTAATTAATGTTGCGAGTGAAACGAGCAACCCCCTTAATTGGAAATTGAAAATTGAAAATTGGAAATTTTCCTAAAATTATATATTTTCGAAATTATTCATTGAAACTTAATTTTTTTAATTCCGCCCTTACTACCTCCCTGTCATCCCAAGGAATTTTCTTGCCACCCTTAACACAAATCGCCTGCTCACTGCCTTTGCCGGTAATTAAAACTATATCATTAGCTTTGGCTATGGATAAAGCTTTGGCAATAGCTTCACGGCGATCAAAAATTTTGAACATGTCTTCGTCTAAAAGCTTGCCTGATTTTTCAGCGCCTAAAACCACCTGGTCAATAATAATTTGTGGATCATCTTCGTAGGGATCTTCGTTGGTGACGATGACAATTTGTGCTTTAGCACCAGCTATCTTACCTAAGATTGGCCGACGCGCCACATCTCGGCCACCGCCAGCCGAACCCAAAACATGGATAACTCTGCCATGAGGCAATAATTCAATGGTTTCATAAAGTTTTTCCACGGCTCTGGGTTCAAAAGCATAATCAACAATAACCGTAAAAGGCTGGCCAGCATTAATTTGCTCCAAACGACCGGGAATACCTTCAACTGACTCCAAACCAGCCTTAATTTGCTCCAAACTCAAACCCTGAGAATAGCCAACCGCCACAGCGTTCATTGAATTGGCAATATTAAAAGTGCCTAAAAGTTTTAGAGAGATTGGACTATCGCTAAAACACTTGGCATCTTGGCATAATATAAAATCGGTGCCGTCACGGCTAATTTCCGGACTAGAAGCAATCAAAGTATGAAAATTATGGTCAGTTAAAGCAAAATCCTCATTTTTTATTTCAAGTGGCAATCTGTCGGTAATCTTATATTCTATTTTGGCCTCAGCCCAAAAATCAAGAAAATAATTTTTATGTTCATCATCACCATTAACGATGATGGTTTTTTTGACACGATTTAAACTTAATTTTTTAATACCAGCTTCAACTTTTTTAACTCGTCGTTCATTATCGGTATATTTAGTTTTACAATCTTTAAGGTGAGCAAATAACATACCTTTGGCTTCACGATAGGCCTCAAAATTACCATGAGCTTCAATATGCTCCGGATAAAGTCCGGTAAAGACCAAAATGTCATAATTTATAAAACGATGACGGTATTGAACTATACCCTCCGAAGATGTTTCAACAATAGCATAATGGCATTTATTTTTTACCATCTTGTTGAGCATTTTAAAAGTAAACAAACGACCAACCATAGTCATTTTTTTGTCATTGAGCCACTCTTTGTGTCCATCACAAAACATGGCCGTTGAAGTATAGCCAACTTTGTAGCCAGCCGTCTGCAACATCTTGGCAATTAGATAAACACTGGTGGTTTTACCGGTGGTACCGGTAACACCAATAACAATCAACTTTTGACTAGGATGGCGATAAAGCAAATTACCCAACCAGCCCAAGCCAAAATGATAAACAGGCCAAAGATAATTCCAAGCCTTTTTGGGGATATATTTTTTTATTCTTATTAGCAATTTATCAAACATGACAACTTTAATTTAAAATTTAAAATTTAAAATTTAAAACTTTCTTTAAATTCCAGATTTAAAATTTCAATTTATTTATCAGTCTGACAACCCACCTCAACATACTATAAAGCTTATAATAACCTCTCTGGAAAACTAAATCAAATGTCCCGGGATAGGCTATAAATTGACCGCCAAAACCCTCTTTAAAACGGCTGACACCCGGCCATTTTGTCTTGTCCACACCATAAAAATCATAATATTTCAAACCGGCCTGTTTGGCGTCTTTGATGGCTGTCCATTGCAAAAGATAAGGTGCCATCAAACTGCGCCCTTCATTGGCGCTGGCGCCATGGACATAGGTTGCTGTGTCGCCAAATTGAACCACTAAAATTCCGGCTAAAACTCGGCCGTCTTGTTTAGCTAAATACAACTTGGCAAAATCAAGAGCCAACATTTTTTGGTAATAATTTTCACTGTGCAATCTAAAACCGTCACGCTGACCGGTAATTTTTAACAACTGCCACCAGTCGGCAAAATCGGTTTGATTAGCAAGCACAACCCGCACTCCTCTTTTTTCAGCTAAGCGAAGATTATAACGAGTTTTTTGATGCATAGCCGAAAGCAATTTTTCCTGGCTTAAAGTCAAATCCAAAAAACTGTTTTGAGAGGGCTCTAAATCCAAGGTTCTAATAATTTTAAAATCAGCCGACTTGAAGGCGAAGATCGGTTCAAAGCGAAAAAAAATTATTTTTTCCTCTCTGGCGATTTTTTTCAGATTAGCAACAATAAACTCAAAAATTGATTGACTATCATCTGTTGTTAAACGACAATCAATAATTGGGCCACGCGGACAAAACCAATAAGTAAAACCGCCAAACAATGTTTTGCTTATCAAAGTAACCGTAGCCAAACAAGCCTCTTGCTCGTCAACAACTGCCAAACGCCTAACTTCATAGCCAACTGACTGCTGAAACTCAGCCCAAGTCCAAGTTTGCAAAAACTGCGACTGAGCTTGTCTGGCTATAAAATTATCAAATTGTTCTTTGGTGGGAATTATTAATTTCATTTTAAAAATATTTACATAAACTTGAGCGCCTGCTTAATTCGTTCACCACTGTCGCTGATACTAACATCAACCTTAGCCAGTGCTTTTCGCGCCTGTTGCAAAGAATAGCCCAAAGCAACCAAAGCTTCCAATTCCTCGCTCTTGTTTTGCCCAGATGAAGAGTCCAACGGCGCCAAATAATCAACCTTACTTTTTAATTCAACTACCAAACGTTCAGCGGTTTTCCTGCCGACGCCAGAAACCTTGGTTAATATATCAGTATTACCCAAAGCTATGGCTGATTTAATTTCCTCAACCTCAGCTGTAGCTAAAATTGCCAAAGCCGATTTAGGACCAATACCAGAAACCGACAATAGTAATTCAAAAAATTCCAATTCGGTTATAGCTTTAAAACCAAACAAAGCTGTGCCGTCCTCTTTGACCTGCTGATGAAGATAAAGCTCAGCCTCAGAGCCAAGCTCACTGATTAACTTAGGGGCCACAAAAATTTTATAACCCAAACCATTAGTTGTGATGATTAAATAATTTTCGCGCTTAATTAAAATTTTTCCTGAAATATAAGCTAACATGTTAATAATTTCAAAGTTTTAATTTAAAATTTTAAAACAATAACCAATATTTTAATTTTAAATTTAAGAATTTGGATATTTAAAATTGTTTTTAAATTTTGAATTTTGAATTAAAAATTTATTGCCTTTTTATTCTTATTAATCCGGAAATCGGCACCAGTTCTACACCCTTAGACTCTACCTCATCTAAAAATAAATTCATACCCAAAGAATCAGAGGCCATGTGGCTGGCGATAACCACATTAAGATGATATTTTTGCGCCTGTTTGCGATGCTCTTCACTCATGTGCATACCGATAATCGTGCCGATGCCGGCCGAAGCCATCTTCTCATAAATATCTTTGGAACCGGAGGTGCCACCGGTAAATTCAGTGACGGCAATCTTGCCACAACTATTATCTTCGTGGCCAGTAAATAATTTAATACCACCTTTGGTTTTAAGAGCTTCTTTATACTCAGAAATGGTTTTTAACAAATTTAATAATTCACCGACTGTTTCTAATTTGTCAGTTTCTTTATTTAATAAATCGGCTAAAAATCTGGCCCCCAAATTATCAGCCGTGGTGTGCGTGCACATAAAATCCAAACCCAAAATTTTGGCCATATCAACACTGCGATTATGATTGGCGGAAAAAACATTACGCGCCACCTCGCTAATGCGCGGTTTAATAACCGATTCAGCAATATTAATCGGCACGCCATAACCGGCCAAAACTTGCGCTTGCAATTGCATAACATCGTGCAAATCAGCCAAAGCCGAGCCGTCGGGATGGTGAGCGATAACCAAATCAATATCGCCTAATTTATCAGCCAGTAATAATTCGGCGCCGCCGATATCAATGCCGGCTAAAACTTTTTTGATTTGACTTTTTTGATTATCAACCAAAATCCGCGTGTCGCTATAGGGATTGGTTAATTTTTCTTGATCAAATTCCTCTTTTTTCTCCTGACTTAGTTTACTAAATTTATCATTAAGACGACTTAAATACCACTCAACTTTTTCGGTGCCACGCAAGTCAGCCTTTACAGCCAAGTCAATGGCCAAATTATAGATTTCTCGTGTTGTCATAGTTTTATTCTATATAATTTTCATCTTTCAACCAATCGGTTGGATTGTTATAAATGTAATTAATAATTTTCCAATAACCCTGTTCATCGCGAATAACGTGGTCATAATAACGACATTGCCAAATCTTGCCTAAATAACCTAAATTGTTGTTTTTTAAATATTGACGCCAAGAAAAACAACAAAGTGATTTAAAGGAGCCTATAATCTCTCCCAATGTGACACGACGGTCAGCCACGAGGGCTGACCCTACGGTGCTTGTGACACGACGGTCAGCCACGAGGGCTGACCCTACAATATTTTTATTATTATCGTTCGTAGGGGCAGGGCTTGACCCTGCCCGACATGGGGCATCAATAACAACTATTCCATGAATATGATTTGGCATAACAACAAATTCATCTAACCTTACATTAAAATAACGACCCGGAATTTCCAACCACAAATCATTAACCATTCTGCCTAAAACACTCAATTTCATCTGCTCGTCAATAATTTGACCAAATAATTTTTGTTTGTCTTTGGTGCAAATAGTTATAAAATAGCAACCATCACTGGAATAATCATAATTTTTTAATCTGGTATTTTTTCGTTTTGGCTTATCTTGAATCGCCATATCGCTTTTATCAATTTTTTATTCCTCTTAAAGCTCTGACTCTATCTTTAATCGGCGGATGAGTCATAAACATCCTAGCCAAAGCACCAACTTCCTGCTCACCATCAGACTTGAAGGGTGAAGCAATGTATAAATGCGCTGTGGCTCGATTGGCTGCTTCTAGGGGTTCCTTGTCTGCTGAAATTTTTTCCAAGGCTCTAGCTAGGGCTTCTGGATGACGAGTCAGTAAAGCGCCTGAGGCATCAGCTAAAAACTCACGCTTTCTAGAAATGGCGAATTGCATCAAATAAGCAAACAGAGGGGCTAAGATTGATAAAACAATGGCGACGATAGCAATGATTAATCCCAGTTGGCCACTATCACGATCATTATTAGAACGACGGCCACCGCCCCAAAACGACCAATGCCGAAACCAGTCAGCCAGCAAAACAACCACGCCAACCAAAACTGTCACCAAAGTCGCCAACAAAATATCACGGTTGCCGATGTGCGACAATTCATGAGCCACCACGCCTTCCAATTCTGCCTTTTCCAGTTTACTTAAAATACCACTAGTAAAAACAATTACTGCATGCTCCGGGTCACGACCGGTGGCAAAAGCATTTGGCGCCGTGTCGTCAATAATATAAATTTTGGGCGTCGGTAAACCGGCGGTAATGCATAAATTTTCCACCAAATGATAAAGTTCTCGGGCATTGTCATGGTTGACTTCATGAGCTGACGACATAGCTAAAACAATTTTATCGCTATACCAATAACTAACAAAACTGGAAACAACACTAAAAATAACCGCGCCATAAAGAATCGCCGAATTGTCCATAGCCAGACCAAAAACATAGCCAATAATTATTACCAAAATAAAAAAAGCACTGATTAAAAACCAAGATTTCAATTTATTGTTATCGGCTTGATTGTATAATGTTGCCATAAATTTCAAATTATTATTTTACCAGCTACCACCGCCTCCACCGCCTCCGCCTCCACCGGCATGGCCACCGCTAAAACCACTGCCCGAACTATTAGTATTTTGATTGGGTGAGGCCACGGCATTGGTTAAGGCCGTAAATTGGCTCAAACTATCAGCAAAGGCCAAAGCACCTAAGTTGTGGCTAGTTGAATCGCTATACCAAGTCGGCTGATAATTATACAGATCCTTAAACTGCTCAGCCCATTTTTTCTCAACTTTTAAAGCAATGGCATAGGGCAATAATTTTTCAAAATGCTCAGGATTTTTTTCCGGTGCATTATGAAATTCCAAACGATCTTTTTCTGCCACGGTTAAATATAATTTTAAGCCCAAAATATGCTCTTTGGCCAAAACTCCTTTTTCGGTTTTTTTAGGCATTAAAGGCGAAAAAATAACAAACAACATACTAGACAAAAAGAAACTACCCAGCAACCAAAAGATGTCAAGATTCAGGCGGAAGATAACCGCCGTTATGATATAAAAAAGTGCAATCCCAAAAATAAAAAATAAAGCCGCCACCATACTGTAGTTAGTGCGAACTTTTAAGGGATTGTTGGCAAAATATTTTTTTTCGGTCAAGCTCTTATACAAAGCTTTTTCCAATTTTAAGGCTTGGCGATAGAAATCTTTTTTCAAATCAGACAAAGCAACTTCTTGCTTGCCAGCAAACAAACTTGTCATTAGCTGTTTTTGCCAAGCACTCAAACCGTCGTCTTCACTTTTAAGTTTAATCAAAAGATAATCATCAGCCAATAAAACTTTAATCAAAGAATCTTTGGCTATTTTGACGATTTTCAAATAACCCAAAACTGCCAGATTGATTATCTCGGAGCTAATGTCTTTGCCATCAACTCTTTCATCAAGCAAAGCGCCAACCTCAACCGGCAATAGTTTATCAGGTGCTTCAAACTGAGCAATAATCGTGCCTTGCCCCTTAGGATCACGACCCGACTTAAACCATTTAATGACAAGCCAGACTAAAACTATCAAAGGTACTAAGAGCGGGCAATATCTGGCAAACAACTTTAAGAATCTATCCCAGGCCCCCGGTTCTTTAACCAAGCCTTTGGGCCAGCCAGCCACGATAGTCAAACCATCATCTGGCGATAAAATTTGTTCATGGCTAAAGTTAAAAACTCCTTGATCATCAATAGAACCTTGGCAAGAACTTGTACTACCATAAACACCGTAATAGCAAGCTTGTTGTAATTTTTCTTTGGATAAATTTTGAGGTAAAGTGACTTTAGCGTCAGCTCTTAAAATCGGTATAGTCCAGGCATCACCAATCACATCCCAATACAATTCATCGTGGTCGCTAAAATACTTCAAAGCATCTTTAGCTTCATAACTAACAACATAGGTTTTTTTACCGGAAACCAAAACATCAGCGTCGCCGATTTTCAACAACCAATTGCCATTATCTCGGCTCTTACTAAAATTATATTTATTACCATGACCGTCTTCAACTTTAAAATCACTAAAAACTATTTCTGATTTTTTACCAGCCTCGTCTCGGTATATATAAGGAATAGTCCGATAAAGGCCGTGTTTACTTACTGAGCCAAAATCATAATTAATAGTTTCCTTAACCACAAGACTAGCGTCCTGATTAACCTTAAACTCAGCAGAAAAAGAATCTATTTGCTCAGCCAAAACCGCCCCACTCCACAAAAAGAGTGTCGCCGTTAAAATTAGAGAAAAAATAATTTTGCTATTCCTCATAAATTTAAGACAATTATAAAATTAGCTGTTTTCGTTTTAAACACGTTAAAAACAACTCCTACAAATTTAGCTAAAAATTAAAATTTAACATTAACCGGCTCTTTTTCTTTAGCCTCGGTAATCTCAAAGAATTTACGATCACTAAAGCCAAGCATTTTACCAATCATGTTGGTGGGAAAAACTTGTAGTTTAGTGTTAAAGTCACGGACATTGCCGTTGTAGAACCTGCGAGAAGCCTGAATCTTATCTTCGGTGTCGGTTAGCTCGCGTTGTAATTCCAAAAAGTTTTGGTTGGCCTTCAAATCAGGGTAAGCTTCGCTTAAAGCGAAAATTGATTTTAGGGTTGAAGACAAAGCATTTTCAGCCTGCAGTTTGGCATCCATATTATCGCTATCGTGGGCTTGCATGGCGCTATTACGAGCTTGAATTACTCGATCCAAAGTCTCTTTTTCATGGCTAGCATAGCCTTTAACGGTTTCAACCAAATTAGGAATCAAATCATAACGACGCTTAAGCTGGACATCAATGTCAGCCCAGGCCTCATCAACACGATTCTTTAATCTGATCAAACCATTGTACAGAGCGATTACGGCGACAATAATAACTGCCACGATAATCAAAACAATCCATAATGTGTCCATAAATTTACTATTTAAGCCCCAAATTTATTTGGTGACCATTTATATTAACTTTATCTTTAATAATTAATTCGCTCGGTAAACTTTCATCATTTAATTTAAGGCCAATTGTTTCCGCCAAAATTTCTGAGCCGTACAAAGCCATCATTGATTTAAAAATTTGGTTGTCGGCAGTGTCGATAAAAATCTCCACTTTGTCATTAATAGTCAAGCCAGCTTTTTTTCTAAGAGCGTTGATGGAACGAACCAACTCGCGTTTTAGACCTTCAACTGCCAATTCGTCAGAAATTTTAGTGTTAAGCTCAATCAACAAATCACCTTCACCAAACTGGCAACTCGCCTCTTTAACATTGACTTCTTCTTTGATAATTTCCAAATAAGCCGACTCCAAAGAACAATTTTTAATCATCAAATCTGGCAAAGGCTGACGGACTTTGATGCCGGCTTCGTCTCTTTTAGCCAAAGCCAGCTCCACCGCTTTCCTAGCCACTTCCATATTAGCTATCACCGATTCATCAATCACGCCAGCCTGCGACCAACTCAGCAAATGAACTGATTTATTTTTATCGGCAAAATCATAACCACTGACTTTTTGCCAAATGGTTTCAGCCATAAACGGCATAAACGGCGCCATAACTTTTGATAATTCAAGCAAAACAAATTTGCTAGTGGCTAAGGCCTCTTGTTTGTCAGGAGTCTCGGTTTTAAAACGATCACGAGAGCGACGTAAATACCAAGTGGAAAACTCGTCAATAAAAACTGTAATTGGTCGAACGGCTTTAGGCAAATTGTAATTTCGCATAGCCTCGGTAGTTTCTTTAATTAGCTGATTTAATTTGGAAACAATCCAAATATCCAAAACATTGCTATTGTTGCGAGCAACCGCAGAGGATGTGGCAATCTCAAGATCGCCACGTCGCTCATTATCATTCACTCCTCGCGATGACAAAGATGAGGCATAAGTTTCGTAAAATTTATAAACATTCCAGAGGAGCATAATATTTTTACGCAAACTTTCTTCCACGCCCTTGGCACTGAAATTTAAATTTTCCGCCTGCATAACCGGCGAAGTCAATAAATAAGCTCTTAGGGCATCAGCGCCGTAATGATTTAAAACTTCATTGGGATCGGGATAATTTTGTAATTTTTTGGACATTTTCTTACCGTCTTCAGCTAAAACAATACCATTAACAACCACATTTTTAAAAGCCGGCTTTTGAAAAATACCATTGGCAATAATATGCAAATAATAAAACCAAGCCCTAGTCTGATCCACGCCTTCGGCGATAAACTGAGCCGGAAAATTGGCTTCAAATTTTTCTTTATTATCAAAAGGATAATGCATCTGTGCATAAGGCATGGAACCGGAATCAAACCAAGTATCCAAAACATCACTAACCCGATGCATTTCTTGACCACACTTGGGACAAACAAAGGTTACGGCATCAACCACGTGCTTATGCAAATCAGTAACTGTCTGGCCGCTTAATTCTTTGAGTTCTTGAACCGAACCGACGACCTGCTTTTCGCCACACTCGCACTGCCAAATCGGCAAAACACTGGCCCAAAAACGCTGACGCGAAATTGACCAATCGCGCGCCCCTGTCAGCCACTGTCCAAAACGGCCGTCTTTGATATGCTCGGGTGACCAATTAATATCAACGGCGGTTTCAACAGCTTGTTCTTTAATTTCAGACACCTTAACAAAATATGAACTGGTAGCGTAATTTAAAAGAGGTGTATCACAACGCCAGCAATGCGGATAGCTGTGTTCAAAAGGTCTTGAATCAAATAATAATTCTTTTTCTTTTAAATAATTAATGATTATTTTATCGGTCTTAGTGTGCTTACCTATTTCCTTAACATTCATACCGGCAAAACCTTTAACCTCCTCTTTAATCAAACCGTCCATACCGACATGTTGCACAAACGGCAAATTTTTAGCTTTGCCTAAATTCAAATCGTCTTCACCAAAAGCCGGCGCAATATGCACCACACCCGTGCCCTCTTCGGTATTTACAAAATCAGCCGAATATATTTGCCAGCCATTAGCTTTATTTTCTAAATTTTCTTGAGAAGAATAATAATTAAAAAGCGATTGATATTTTAAATTGACTAAATCAGAGCCTTTAAATTCTTTGATGATTTTATAATCAAAATCCTTTAGGGCATCTGCTATTCTATCTTTGGCCAAAACCAAAAGGCCTGGATTCCCGCCTTCGCGGGAATGACGGGAGGTGGAGTCGGTTAATTCTTGATTTTTATCTATCTCTTTATAAGAAACTAAAACATAATCGACCTCCTCGCCCACCGCCAAGGCCACATTGCCAATCAAAGTCCAAGGCGTAGTCGTCCAAGCTAAAATATAAATATCGGCATCCGTATTTGTATCTTTGTAAAAATTTGTATTTGTAGAAGAATCTCTATCAAGTTTAAATTTCACCGTCGCCGACAAATCTTTAATATCTTGATAACCCTCGGCCACTTCAGATTGACTCAAGGTTGTTTCACAACGTGGACAAATATGCATAGAGCGATAACCCTCATAAATCAAACCTTTATCCCAAAGTTGCTTAAAGACCCACCAAATTGATTCCATATAAGCCAAATCCATAGTTTTGTAGGCATTATCAAAATCCACCCAGCGACCCAAACGATTAATTGTCTGGCGCCACTCATCAACATAACTCAAAACCCGAGCCCGACAAGCCTCGTTGAATTTAGCCACACCGTAGGCTTCAATATCTTTTTTTGATTTAGAACCCAGTTCTTTTTCGACGATATTCTCAATCGGCAAACCATGACAATCCCAGCCCCACTTGCGTTCCACCCTGTAGCCGTTCATTGTCCAATACCTAGGCACCACATCTTTCATTAAACTGGCCACAATATGGCCGTAGTGTGGTGTGCCGGTGGCAAAAGGCGGACCGTCATAAAAAACATAATTAGGTTTGAGTGCTTGGCCCGCCGTAGCTTCAGCGCAGGAGGCTTCAAATATTTTATTTTTTTTCCAAAAATTCAAAACTTCTTCTTCCATTTCCGGAAATTGGCTTTTGGCCCTAACTTCTGTCATAAATATTAAATAATAAACAATAATAAACCCTAGAGAATCCATCTCTAATGACTACATTGTATGATATCAAGGCCCAAAAGTCAAAAAACTTGACAATATCAAACTAAACAAAACAAATTATACATAAAAGCAAATAAATATTCATTAATACCTATAATAAACCACATCAAGCAGTCATTTATTTCAATAATTAGGTCAAATTCAGTCTCTGACGCAGTTCATGGGCATCCCCATGGCTAAGCAATCCGCAATAGGAGCTGATAGTTGCCGGTTTTGGTCCGACTGCCATTCGTTTAATTATTCGTCGTTTAGTAACTATTCTAATTTGCCTGTGACAGGGAAAATGCACCCAACCCAAGAAATCTACTCCCGAGGCGTAAGTCTTAATAAATACTTTTTTCGGATGCAAAGACAATTTTAATATATCATACAAAAAAATATCTAACCTAGCTAAAATGTCGGCTAAATAATTTTTATCAGTCGACAGAATAACAAAATCGTCGGCAAAACGAATATAATATTTCACCAGTAACTCCTGTTTAACAAAACGGTCAAATTCGTTGAGATAGATATTGGAAAATAATTGTGAGGTTAGGTTGCCCAGAGGCAAACCAACTCCAGCTACTCCAGAATCGAAGCTTGCCAACACTTGCCTAATCAGCCATAATAAATCCGCATCAGCAATTTGTCTATTCAAGATGCCCAGCAATATCCGCTGGTCAATGCTGGCGAAGAATTTTCTAATGTCTCCTTTGAGTACATAACATGTTTTAGTGTGATTTTTGGAAACTCGGCCGGCAAAATATTTAAAACGATTCATGGCTCTGTGTACGCCTTTATTATTGCGGCATGAAAAACTATCACTAATAAACCGCCAATCAAAATAATCGTACAAGGTCTTATAAAGCAGATGATGTACTACACGATCGCGGACTGTCGCTTTGTGGATTCGCCTCGGTTTTGGGTCGGCAATATTAAAGGCAACATAATCACCGTGCTCATAGCTGTGGTTTGCTAAATCATAACGAAGTGAAAAAAGATTATTCATTAAGTTGGCGGCAAAAGCCTGGACATCAACTCGTTTGCGCTTGCCGCTCAAAAACCCTCGCCAAGCCACGAGTAAATTTTCCAAACTAATTATTTCATCAAATTTATGACTGAATTCAACACTCATACCACTAATTCTACCCCCCCCCCAGCCAAATTTACAACTGATTCCGCTGTTGCAATCAACCAAAGAATTATATGTATTGTGGAACGGAATCCACAAAGCCTTGCCGAAAAACAATCGCTATACCATCGGCAATAAAATTGACAATTTACTGACCGAAATGATTGAAACAATTTCTTATGCTTCATTTTTGCCAAAAAATGAAATAGAGGAGAAACTAATCAGCGTCAAAATCAGCGTCAGGAAAAATGACACTATAAAATTGTTCGTCATGATTCTTTGGGAAAGCCGGTCAATTGATGATAAAAAATACGCCAACCTTTCCCAAACAATAAATTATATCGGTCGCATGCTCGGTGGCTGGAGTGGCCAGTTAGCCAAGGCCAGACAGGCAAAACAAAACTCCCCGATTACCAAGACCGGGGAGAAATAGAAAAAGTTGCGACCATGGCCGGGTTCGACGGATTAAAGTCGTTGTCGAGCCAGTTGTAGTTCCAATTCGGCTGGGCGTCATCCAAGTTGAGACAACGGACGTTCAGGTTGCCATCGGCATTGCGATTTGTTTGGAACGCCACCTATGCCACCGCCCTTAGAACTTTCTCGGGGTTGAATTTTATTCGGCATCTGAAATGCCCTAGCGGTCCAAACCAAGTTTCTATATTTTTTAAAATATTTCTATTCCACTCCATCGCCAGCCTTGGCAGACGATGTTCTCGAAATAAAGACATTAGCCGTGGCAGCGACAAGCCGTAACCGGTCGCAATATTCGCCTCAGTTGATTTTAGATTAGCATAATTTTTATTTTAAAGAAATAAAAAAAGTCCTTGCAATATTTTAACATATTACAAGGACTAAAGTCTAAATTCTAAGAACAAAGTTCTAAAATTTAAATTCAACTTGCGACCAAGGCCGGGAGCGACGGATCAAAGTCGCTGCAGAGCCAGAGGCAGGACCAATGAGGCTGGGCGTCATCCAAGTCGAGACAACGGACGAACAGGTCGCCATCGGCAAAGCGATAGATAGTATCCCAAGCAAAACGATATTTGCCATCATGCCAGGATTTCGGAATAAATTCTGGGCGTTCCAATAATCCATCAATTAGATTGGCATTGAAACTTTGCTGGTTTTCCATTATTTTCCGCAATTTATTACCGTTGATGGCTTTTCCTTTTTGCTGTTCTTTTGACAAGAAGTCTTTAATCTTATCAGGATCAAATTCCCACCAACCATTACCTGGTTTGTGGCAACTGTCTGGTATAGACCAGCCTTCGGGAATGAATGGGTCGGCCGCGAGATCAATCCACAGCTTGCCGTCTCTGATTTCAGTAAAACGATAGATTTTTTCCATGGTTTTAGTGATATCTTTTGGCTCTGTTTTACTGCTGCGATATTCCTTTAATACACTACCTAAGTTTTCTTTTAAAGATTCTTGATCTTTAAGCCAATTCTCAACGGTATCCCTGTCCAAATCCTCACGATTCGGCAATTGGTCTAACACCGCGATTTGCAGCTTCTTATACAGTCCTTCGGTTGTGCTACTCATGGTAGTTGTTCCTTTCTTAAAATGTTAAAGAATATTTATATTATAGCATTTTACTATGGTATAAATATAGCATACTTTTTAATATTTGTCAAGCTAAACCAGAATCTGTGTTCTATATCCCTCTTTTTATGGCTAATATTATTATATTATTTCAATAATTAAACAAATACAAGAATGAGCAAACTTGAAGGCACTAACCTGCCCTTTTTTATTGAAGCTGGTAGTGCTATGATTATTTATTATGGATTTTGAATTACATGCCAAATTCGAACCAACCGGCGACCAACCCCAAGCCATAGACAAATTATGTCAAGGCTTGCTTCGAGGCGACCGCGAACAAACCCTTTTGGGCGTCACTGGCTCAGGCAAAACTTTTACCATGGCCAATGTTATCGCCCAAGTCAATCGACCAACCCTAATCATGTCCCACAACAAAACTTTGGCCGCCCAGCTCTTCAGTGAATTTAAACAATTTTTTCCGCACAATGCTGTTCATTATTTTGTTTCTTACTATGACTACTATCAACCGGAAGCCTATATTCCCCAAACCGACACCTATATTGAAAAAGAAGCGCAAATCAACGAAGAAATAGATCGTCTGCGCCACGCTGCCACTCAATCACTACTCAACCGCTCTGACGTTTTGATTGTGGCCAGCGTTTCCTGTATTTACGGCCTAGGTGAAAAAGAAACTTATGACAAACAAGGTCAAATCTTCAAAGCCGGCCAAACCATTAAACGCAATGAAATTTTAAGACGCCTGATTAACATTCAATACGAACGCCGGGACTTGGATTTTAGCCGTGGCTCATTTCGAGTTAAGGGTGAAAATATTGATATTCATTTGGCCACCGGCGAAAGTATTATTCGTTTGGTAATGTTTGGTGAAACTATTGAAAAAATTTATAGTTTTAAAATTGAGCCCGGTCAACAAGCTGTTTGGCTGGGTGAAATTAGAAATAATCGCGGTCAGGCACTTGAGCAAATAAAAATTTTCCCAGGCAAACATTTTATCACGCCAGCCGCTAAAATGACTCTGGCCTTAAAACGTATTCGCACCGAATTGGACAAACGAGTTAAAGAATTAAACCAAGCCGGCAAAGTAGCCGAGGCCGATAGGTTGTGGCGTCGCACCAATTATGACTTGGAAATGATAGAAACGGTTGGCTACTGCAACGGTATTGAAAATTATTCGCGTCACCTAACTTTGCGCTCAGCCGGTCAACCAGCCGACACTCTCATGGATTTTTTCCCAGACAATTTTTTAACCTTTATTGATGAATCTCACGTCAGCCTGCCTCAAGTTAGGGGTATGTTTGCCGGTGATCGTTCGCGTAAAGATTCTTTAATTGAATTCGGCTGGCGTTTACCCTCGGCTCGCGACAACCGCCCGCTTAATTTTAAGGAATTTAATGAGCACCTCAATCAAGTAATCTACACCAGCGCCACTCCGGGCGACTACGAATTATCGCGCTCAAACCAAGTGGTTGAGCAAATTATTCGCCCGACCGGTCTCTTGGATCCGCAAATTGAAGTCAGACCGGTTGATAATCAAATCGGTGATTTAATAGAAGAAATTGCTAAACGCGTCGCCAAGCAAGAACGAGTCTTAGCCCTCACCCTAACCAAACGCATGGCCGAAGAACTGGCGGACTTCTTGGCTGAGAAAAAAATTAAAGTCAGCTACTTGCATTCAGAAATCGAAACTTTCGAACGAGTGGAAATTTTAAAAGATTTAAAAAGTGGCAAATATGATGTTTTAGTTGGCATAAATTTATTAAGAGAGGGTTTAGACTTGCCAGAAGTTTCTTTAGTAGCTATTCTTAATGCAGATGTCGCCGGCTTTCTAAGAAATGCCACCTCGCTAATCCAAACCATGGGCCGAGCTGCCCGCCACATTAACGGCCAAGTTATTATGTACGCCGACAAAATTACGCCCGGCATGCAATTGGCTATTAACGAAACCAAGCGTCGCCGAAAAATTCAAAAAGATTATAATACAAAACATAAAATCACACCGCAATCAACCAAGAGTAATTTTACTAAATTAAACGATTAGTTCATTAAAAATGGAGGGCTTTAATGAAAGAAAAAACGGTTAAAAAAAATGGTTTTCTTTTGACAATCGAAAAAAGAACCATCCGAGGCAAAACCGCCGAGGAAGAAATTGTCGCCTTAACACTCGACAAAGAAAGGAGTAAAAAATTTAAATTAAGGCAAAAAGTTAAAGTCGACAAACACGATCAGGTGCCTAACGAAGCTGTTGGTGATATTAAAAAATTTATCACCACCTACGAAAAAGGCTACACCTCAGTTTCGGCTATAGTTGACTTCGGTCTCTGGTTAGGAGAGCATAGAGTCAATCCCATGTCCCTTAGACCAACTAACGGTCACTAAAGAATTTAAAAACCCGATTATAAAATCGGGTTTTAAAATTATAATTATCACCTTTTTAAAAATTCTTTACCTCTTAGGTGTCGATGATAGCCAATAGCAAAACGATGGGCTTCGTCGCGCACTCGCTTAATCAAATGTAAGGCCGGCGAACTTAGGCTTAATTCCAGGGGCTTGGCTTGATGCGGGAAAAAAAGCTTATCAGGCGCCATGGCCGAACGCAAACCATCACCCTTGGAAATAGCCAAGGCGTTGATTGATAATTTTTTTTGAGCCAAAATTTTTAAAACAGCATTAAGCTGAGCCTTGCCACCATCAATAACAATCAAATCAGGTGTTGGCCAATCATGATTAAAACGGCGTTCCAAAACTTCACTCAGCATTTGAGTGTCGCCCTGCTTTCTGTCTTGGTTTGGTTTTGTCTTTAATTTAATTTTAAATTTTCTGTACTCGTTTTTATCAGCCTCACCGCCAGCAAACACCACCATAGAACCAACCGCCTCTTGACCGAAAGTATTGGAAATATCATAGCCCTCAATTCTTTGCGGGGTTTTATCCAAATTTAAAAGTTTAGCCAGTTCCACCACATCATTAGCGTATTTTTCCGAGACTGACAAAACCTGCGCATTGGCCAAAACCTGTTTTAAATTAGCCAGCAAAAATTTCAACCTTCCTAATTCTGCAATTTCCTCAGCCACCAAATTATCTTTGGCTAATTTTTTTTCCAAAAGCTTAATTCGCAATTCGTAATTTTTAATTATTTTGTCTTTTTTACCTTCCAAAAATAAAATAATCGGCTTAATTACAAGCTTTAAATATTCCTGACGACTAATTTTAGAATTACAGATTCCCAAACAACGACCAATCTGATAATAAAAACAAGGCTTAGCCCCAAGCTTTTTTTGATTGCAAAACGGCCAAATCTTTCTGATAGCCTTAAGCGTTTCCTTAACCGCCGTCGCGCTAACAAAGGGACCAAAATAACGCCCCGATTTATCTAATTGTCTGGTGGCAAAAACCCCAGGAATCTCATCATCCAAGGAAATCTTAATATAAGTAAAACGCTTATCATCTCGCTTATCAATATTGTAATAGGGCTGATGCTTTTTTATAAGGTTAGCTTCCAAAAGCAAGGCTTCGATTTCCGAATCAACCGTTAGCCACTTAAGCTGTTCAATTTCTGTGATCATCTTTTGTTTGGCCGGCGTCAGCTTTGTCCCTGCCCGCCAATACGACAAAACACGCTGTCTAAGATTAACAGCTTTACCCACATAAATAATCTGACCTTGTTTGTTTAAAAACTGATAAGAGCCAGGACTTTCGGGAATATTAAGCTTTTTGATTTGTTCTAAATTCATCTTGACAAAAAATTTAAAATATGATATAATAATATATTAAATAAAGTTCATTAAAAAATAACCAATTTAGGAGGAAAAATGAAGCCTTTTACAACCGCTCTTGTTTTTTCGATTATTATAGCATTTCTGGGTGGTTTGACAATCCGCCTGGTGGTTTTTGCTAAAGATAAACCAGCCAAAAAACAAAGTGCCTATAAAATCGTTAAAGTTGACCGTGATGGCTATCGCGAGGACGAGATTCGGCCAGAAGACAGCCTTTTGTCAAACAACGACAGCGATTCAAGCCAGGAAATTTTTGGCGCCAAACCCAAGCCGGGTGAAGTGGTTAAAAAGTATAACTGGACATATCAAGACAAGAATTATGTCTTGGAAGCCTATATTAATAAAGATCTCCAACAAATATATGGGGATTCTGTGTCTGGAGCTTCTGAGGAGATTTTCTACAGACAAATAGCCCAAATTGATAAAGCCGACGAATCAATTAAACGATTAGCTGTCTATTTCAACGGTTTGGCTAAAATTGAGGGTTGGTCATCAGAGCAAAAAGTTGAGGCCATAATTAGCTGGCTACAACAAATTAAATACGTAACACTTGAAGGTCCACCCAAAAGACCATTTAAAACCTTGCTTGATGGCTATGGCGATTGTGATGACAAAAGCTTAGTTGGCTATTGTCTATTAAGAGAATTGGGCTACGGTGTTGGCTTAATATCATTTCCAATGCATGTGGCAGACAAAGATACTGTATTTGGCCATATGGCAATTGCTATAAACACCCAAAGCGGACCATTTTTTGATAATACTAACATGTGTTATCTTGAAGTTTCAGGACAGTATCCAATTGGAGAAGAGCCTGACAAGCAAAAAGGTGAAAATTTCCAAATTATATTAAGAACCACGGGAAAATCATATAATCCCACAACAATAAACGCCCTAACTCAAAAGAGTTAGGCGTTTTTTTATTTAACCAAATAAACTACCAGTATTAGCTGATGAGCATGTTTGAAAGTGTGGCTCTTAGCGAGGATATAACCACGCTGTTTAATCGCTAAGTTTATTTTATAGATAAAACTTCTCTACTCCATTATTATGAGCTAACTACCCATCAACTCTGTCATCCTAAGTCACGACCACCTACCGACTCTGTCATCCCGGGCCACGACCCGGGATCCAGGAGTTAATCTGTGCAGACGTGGAGTCTATTAATTCTCGTTAGTCCTATCTAACCCTAGATTCCGGATCGCGAGTCGGAATGACGGATGATGTCCTGTCCAACCCTGGATTCCGGGTCGCGGGCCGGAATGACAAAGAAAATAAAAAAAATTCTACAACCAAACGAATCAGCTGGCTTCGCCAGCTAAACAGATAACATAAGCATTAAACTGGCGGTATGTTAATTTTAGCTATATTTTTATTATATACCTGCATTTTACCCCTAGCTATTGACATTTTATCAAAAATGTGATATAATTAATATTATTGATAAAAATTGTTGTTTTAAAATAAAAAAGAGGTAAAAAATGAGGTTTTTTGTTGTTTTTTGTTTATTTTTAGCCTTAAATTCATTGGCTAAAGCAGAAGAGGTTGTTAGGATTTTTAGCTGGAATTTTAGGGGTGAAAGTTTTGGTATCGGTGCTTTGGTTGATTCCAAAGTTTATCAGGAATATATGAATACCGAACCATCAGTCAAGGCCAAAAAACGCTTAGGTATTCACATGAGTAAAGAACTTGGCTCAAAAGAAAAATGGTGGGAAGAAGCTTTAAGAGAGCTAACCATTCTCCTACCCGAAGACAGCTGTATCTACTTTTTAGCTGAGTCTTTCAAAATCTTAGCTAAAGAAAAAGGCTTAACAACCGATAGAGACTTGGTGGAGCTGGCAGTTAGTTTTATTCAGTCAGGAGTTGGTGTTGATCAAAAAAAGGTTGACACTTATTACCGCGCCGAAGCAAACGGCCAAGACGGTGCCCAAGCAATAGACGAAAAATATCCCTGCCAAACCCTGTTTGATTGCAAGGGTGTCTGTCAGGATAAAAGTATTTTACTTTATTGCTTACTAAAAAAATTGGGCTTTGGCACCTGTCTAATTGTCATAGAGCCAACAGATCCCAATAAAAAAGCTAAGCATATTGGCTGTGGCATCTATACTGGTCAAAACTACTTGTATATTGAGACTATGGAAACCAACATGCCAATCGGTCAAACCACTGGCCACTTTAACTTTAACGGTCAATGCCGTTATGTTAAGCTCATTCCAACAATTGGTAAAACTTATTAAAAAAGAGAGGGACATAAAGTTCCTCTCTATTTTTTTATTCTAGCTTAATGGCTAAGGTTGGACAACTTTCCACAGCCTCCTTAACGCAGTCGGTTATGGTTGACGAGATAACCTTAGCTTTAGCCTCATCATTTAAGATGAAACTATCAGGACAAATTGAGGCGCACAGGCCACAGCCGATGCAAGCCTCTTCATCAATATGGATAGCCATAATGGTTGACAATTATTTTAAAAAATGTATATTTAAACCAGTTCTTAAACAATACAAACAGAAAAACAATTTGTCAAATAAATCGGAGTTGATTATGTTTATTTTTCAGTGGTTTTCATCCGCTAAGGCTCTTTTTAAAAAACCTTTAAAAACTGCCGATACCACAACTATTAAGCCAACTAAATCTCCAAAAAAATGGTGGGCAAAGGTTAAAACTGACAAGGCCAGGGCAACTCTTTTAATTCTGTCTATCCTGTCAACTTTATTTATGGCCTGTTATGGCACTTTTGTCTATAATCGCCTGCCTCAAGATTCACTAGCTCTCTATATTACTAGCGGTCTGTTCTCTGTTTTCTTTGTTATTTCAGAAATTATTATGACCATTATTTATTATCAAAAAAACAGACTAGAGGCAGACAGCTGGCAAAAACTCAGAGAAGGTTTAAAAAGTTTTTTTAGGGTTGACGATTCAAATGGCTTCGTTGATATCCTAAAAAAAATTCAAACTATTTATCGCGACAGTCTTTGGGTTGGTTTAACGCCACAGTTCGCTCTATTTCTGTATGTTCTAATTATTTGCGTAGGCTGTTTGCACGCGCTTATTAATTTAAAGTACGATAAATTTCTTGATTATTGGCTGGTGGGAATTTTTTCATTATTTTTTATAGTTATTACTATAAAATTCATCAATGATGTTTACAATCTTTTATCCAATCACAAAAAGATGAAGGGCTTCAAAGAACTACTCTAAGCAAAAGACGACTAAATCTGTCGTCTTTTTTATTACCCATAAAAACCATTAGTGTCAGTTAACCAGCTGGCAGATCGTAAATGAAATATATTTTATTAAATTAAAATATTAAGCGTGGCTATTATCACGAATACTTTTGATAGATTTTAAATTGTAATTAGTTCCCTCTCCTAAGGTAGGAGAGGGACAGGGTGAGGTATGAAGTTTGGAGCTATTAATATTTCTACAGGTTTATCACACTCCCCCTAGCGGGGAGAGGGAAATCTGTGGCGGTAATCTGGGGTTAAAAATTTAAAATATGATAATTAGAGTAGGCTCCTAGATTCCGGGTCGTGGCCCGGAATGACAAATAATTCCGGAATGACAAATAATTATCGTTAGTCCTGCTTGACCCTGAATACCGGCCTTCGCCGGTATGACATAAAGAGAAGTATATCGCTAAATTAATTTAGCGCAGTAAAAATTTGGATTTTTATCTAAACGATTTGGCCGGCATAACCAACTAAACAAATACCACCAGTCTTTGAGCTGGTGGTATGTTTATTTAATCGTGATTAATCTTAATTTGTAGGGGCTTCCAGGCCGAAAACTTTAAGATGTAATTGCTTGGCCTCCTGATCTGAGAGCTCCTGATAAGTGACACGAACCGTGTAGCGAGTTTTATCAGCCAAAGCAAACTGATCAATCACCGACATAGCCCAAAGTCTATTTGGGCCAATAGAGCGTCTAGCTTCGGCTAGGGCTTTTTTAAATTTATCAAGTGAACTTAAGATTAGGTTGGCGTCCAAAGCAATTAATTTAGTGGTAATTTCTACAGCTGGATTGAGATTGATCTTGTCCAAAAGTTTATCAAGCAAGCTTAAATCAAGCTCGGCAAAATAAGCTTCTTTTTTGTCGGCCAGTGGCTTAAGCTTGTAAATAATACCGATTGATTCTCGGCCAATTAAAATTTTAAAGCAACTATGCGGATTGGCAACCGTCGGCGAATTTTGGCAAACTTCATAAGCAATATCGGTTAGGCCTAAAAATTTTACAACATATTCCAAATCAATTTTAAGCTGATTAAGCGCCGGCTGACCGTTTTGACCAAGCAACAAAAGACCCAAAGCTTCATGCTCTTGATAATCTTGGCGCTGACGACCAAATACTTTGCCGATTTCAAAAATTTTAATATCTTCCAAATTCTTTTTTCTAAATTCCAGCAATTGATTAATCAGACCGGTGGCAATTGACTGACGCAAATCAGGAAAATCTTCATTGACGCTATTTTGGGTGCTGATTACCTGCCAATCGAGGTAATTGGTTTGCTCGTTTAAATCGGTGGCTACTAAAGGCTGAGACAAAATTTCATCAAAACCGCGAGCGCTTAAAATATCCCGAACTCTGTCTTTTAAATAATAAAGTCTGGCGGTAATTTTTGGTGCCACGACCAATTTAGGCAATTCATCAGGCGGAATGGTATCGTAGCCGACAAAACGAATAATTTCATCAACCAAATCTTCAGCTAGCAACAAGTCCAGCCGATCGCTCGGTGGCACAACTACTAGTTTGTTGGTTTCACCCGATTGCACCTGACAACGTAAATTTTCCAAAATTTCTTTGGAGCGCTCAGCCGAAACCTCGATACCGGAAAGTTTGCCAACCAAATCAAGATCCAAGTCAATTTGTCGCTTAGGTGCCGGCTTAGGATAATAATCAAAAATTTGACTCTTAATTTGGGCGCCGGCATGTTTTGCCAACAAGCCATACAATAAGGCCATGGCATAATCTAAACCAGCCAAATCCATGTCGCGAGACAAACGATTGCCAGCTTCAGTCACCACAGCCAAACGACGAGAATTTTCGCCAACAATAAAACGATCATAAACAGCCATTTCAACAATAATTTTGGTTGAGGCCTGACTAATAGCAGCGCTTTGGCAACCAACTAAACCAGCCAAAGCCAAAATTTTATGCTTGTCACTAATAACCAGCTCCTGACCGTTCAGCTGAAGTTCAGTGTTGTCTAGAGTGGTGACTTTATTTGATTGTTTGTTTAGTTTCCATTCCAAACTACCATCCAGTTTATCAACATCCAACAAATGCGAAGTATAACCGGTGACCAACATAACATAATTAGACAAATCAACCGGCAAATTAATACTATTTATATCATAAAAGGCCAAATATTCTTTTAACCAAGTCGGTGAGGGCAAGCCGGCATTAACCGACAATTGCACGGCCAAAACTCGTTTAACCTCTTTAGCCGAAATTTTAATCGACAAATCAGGGCCAACCGGTTCAAGTTTTTCGGTCTGAGGCAAAACCAAAGGCAGAGCAAAATAAGCCGACACCTCTCTGGCCAAACCGATAAGTGACAAACAGTCGGGACGATTTTGTCTAACCTCCAAGCCCAAGAGCCAATCTTTTTTGCCGTCATACTTAACCTCGGTTAAGCCGTCCATCATCAAACCGGTCATAGTAAAAAACTCGCCCAGCTCATAAACATCAGCTGACAAATCGGGCACTAATTTTTTAATTTGGCTGTAAAGTATTTTCATTTTGATTACAAAATATTTTCATTAATATCTCGCTTATAACCCAAATTACCGCCCAACAAAGTACGGATATCAGTAATTTTATATTTGGCCATAACCCAGCGATCTAGGCCAAGGCCAAAAGCAAAACCCTGCCATTTTTGTTTATCAATGCCGGCCATACCCAAAACATTAGGATGAATCATGCCGGCGCCACCCATTTCAATCCAACCAACACCCTTACACAAAGCGCAACCCTCACCATGACAATTAAAACATTGCATATCAGGGCCGACACCCGGCTCAACCTCTGGATAATATTTATTGCGAAAACGAATTACCACATCATCACCATACATGTGCCTAAATAAATAACTAAAGGTGCCGAAAAGATCTTTTAGGCTGGCCTGTTCCAAAACCACAAGGCCTTGATAGTGATGAAAAATAAAATGATTTGATTTATTAACTTTTTCATTACGATAAACTCGCCCAGGAGCCACGGCTTTAATCGGTGGCTGATGCTTATCCAAAATTCTGGCCTCCACTGAAGAAGTCTGTGTTCTTAAGAGCCAATTCGGTTCTTTAATATAGATAGTATCTTGCATGTCGCGAGCCGGATGATCGAAGGGCACATTCAAACGCTGAAAACAAAATTCATCGGTTTCAATTTCAGCATCCTCCGCCACACTATAGCCCAGCTCAACAAACAGCTGATTCATCATTCTGATAGTCTGGGTAATCGGATGCAAATGCCCCAGCTTGGGTTCTGTTAAATCCAATTGCTCGACGCCACTAAGTAAATCTTTGTTTAAACTGTCGGCCTGCAAAATTGCCTGTTTGTCGTCAAACAAAGATTGAGCCTCTTTGGCTAATTGTTGCAAGGCCGGACCCTCAAGGCGTCTGGTTTCCAAATCTAAATCACCCAAAGCCTTTAAGGCCAATTTAATTTCACCCTGTTTGCCCAAATATTTTTGCCACAAAGCAGTCACTGCCGAGCTGTCGGTGACTTGAGCTAAATCTTTTTTAATTTGTTTTATTATATCTTTCATAATCAGCAAACAAAGGAGCTTAATCTCCCCTTTTATATCAAAATACTACATTTCTTCAATTATAGCAATGCCCAAAATAGCCAAACCATTGGTTAAAACCTGCAAAACAGAGGCAACCAAAGTCAAACGGGCGTTTTGCAAATCTTGATTGTCTTGAATAATCGGCGAAGTTTGATAATAATCATTAAAAACCCTGGATAAATCAAATAAATATTTAGCTAAAATTGACGGCTCATAGCGTCTGGTCGCCTCTTTGATATTTTCTGTAAATTTAGACAAAAATAAAATCAGCTCTCTTTCTTTGGCTTCGGTTAAAATCGCCAAAGACAAATGCGAATCAAATTTATAATGCCCTTTTTTAAGCAAACTGTTAATACGAGCGCCGGTGTATTGCAGATAAACCGAAGTAAAGCCGTCAAAACGCAAAGCTTCGTTAATATTAAAAGTAATAATTTTGTCGGCGCCAACTTTTATCATTTCAAATTTCAAAACGCCAATTGTCATAGCTTCAGCGGTTTGCTCAATTTTTTTGTCAGACCAGTCTTGATGTCGTTTGGTAATTTCAGAAACAATTTTATTTTTGGCTTCCTGATAAACTTCATCAAAACTAACCACCAAACCCAAACGAGAGCTCATGGCACCCTGGGGCAATTTAACAAAATCATAAACCAAATGCACCATTTTTGTCTGATAGCCGGCTAATTCCAAAACTTTAAAAAGCTGTTGAAAATAAAGACTTTGGCGAACATCAACCACATATAAAGACTGGCTCAAATTGGTTTTGCTAAATTTCTTACTGGCCAAGGCCAAATCGCCAACCGGATAAAGAGCCGTGCCGTCGGAGCGCAAAAAAACTAAAACTCCCAAGTCATACTGACTCAAATCGGCAATCACCGCGCCTTGGCTTTTTTGCAAGATGCCTTGTTCTAATAATTTGAACGCCAACTCTCGCCCTTCATCAATTACTTCGCTTTCATAATAAACCTGATCAAATTTTATTTTCAAACGATTGTAAATATCATCAAAATAATCGATACTCCATCGCCTGGTTTCTTGCCATAACTTATAATCATCACCATTGCGATCTTCAATTTGCTTCATAATTTCAGCCACCTCGGCTTTGCCGGTTTCGTTGTCTTCCAAAGCGCGACTAGCCTCGCTATACAAGCGACCAAGCACATAACCGCCCTCAATTGAATTTTGATTTTTTTTGAATTGCCAGAGCGTTTTAGCCGCATGAATACCAAAATCATTAATATAAGAAACTCTATCCACCTTATAGCCGTTAGCTAAAAAAAGGCTGGCCACACTATCGCCGTAGCAAATATTTCGCAAATGACCAACGTGGTATTCTTTGTGAGTATTAGCATTGGAATACTCAATCATAATGCGTTCAGACGAATGCTCTTGGCTAAAACCACAATCTTTTTTTAACGACTCGTCAACCACTTGAAATAGTAAATTATTTTTTAAAAAAAAGTTAAGATAAGGTCCTTTAGCCTCTATTTTGTCGATAACCGCATCAGAGCTTAATTTAGAGGCCAAATCCTTAGCCATATCAGCCGGTGAGCATTTGTGAATTTTAGCCAAGACAAAACAAGCCACGGTCAAATCGCCCCAATCATTTTGAGGAGGATAATCAATAACAATATCATTAATCAAGCTGTCATTGCCGATTAATTCAATCAACTTTTCAAAAATATGTTGTTTGGCTTGGTCCAAAATAGTCATAGAAAACTTTTACCTCTTAATTTAAACAAAAAAAACCGCTTTTGACAAGAAATTACAAAAAATTAACTTCAAACATATTTTTTGTTAAGATTTTTTAATATTAGTTAAAAAATATTTGTATCTTAAAAATTTTAGGAGATTATCATGAGTCTTATTTCCGCTCTCCAAAAAAAATTACTTAAACAAACTCACAACACACAGCATCAAGTCGCCTTACTAAGGTGGCTTTTTTATTAGCTTAAAAACCGCCAGCCTTAGCCGGCGTAAACGTTTATCGGCGTAGTCAAGGGAATCTTTTCTAAATCATTTGGCGAAGTAGAAAACACACCCCGGTCCCGTCCGCGGGACCACCCCTCTTAGAGGGGAATAATATAGTATTGTTTGCCGTAGGGACTGGGCTTGTCCCTGTCCTGTTTTAAAACTAAAGCAAGAATTGACACGACGGTAAGCCACAAGGGCTTACCCTACGTAGTTTCTCCCTAACTCACCTTGGCAAGAGGAAACAGACCCCAAAAAAACAAGGCATAACAATTTGTCATGCCTTGTATAATGTTAACCTGGCCAAAAGCCAGAGGTTATCAAAGATCAAAATTTCCAAAGTTCAAATTCCTGCACTACCAGACCAAGACTCCGCCAGAAAAGCAGTCAAGGGCATAGCCGAGATCGCCGCCGTAGTCGAAGCCGAGCCCGTCGCCACTGGCCCCGAAGAAGAGCGAATAGCCGCTAGACTCCCACGAAAAGGCTGATAAATCATAGCCAGGGGTGCTACTATCTTTAGCCAGTATATCGGGATACATAATTTGGGCAATTATTGCATCTAAGCCTGATAGGATTAGATTGTTGGGCAAGCCTGTTATTTGTTCACGCTGAGCGTGAACTGAAAAACCTTGAAGCGGAATAGGACAATACCAGCCAAAGACTGGTCCCTGCTTTATTTTCTCCAACAATCCCTGATGTCGGCTCTCCTTAACGATTTTTACCTTATCAGCTAAATCGCCTTGGCGGTGATTATAGAATTTCCTGTCAGGAAATTCTGCTTCATAACTTTTGCCAACCGCTTCCAGCCAAGCTTCTAACAGAGTGCCAACATCAGTAATACCCGCAACATTATGCGGAATCACCACTGGCAAATATACGCCTTTGAATAGGTTAGCAATTTGTTCATTAGCCAAAGTCGCTTTCTTTATCTTCTCAGCTTCATTCTGAAACTGATCAACAGAAATATCTGTTGGACAAAGAAATTTATGCAGACGATTTAATCTGCCTGCGTAATCAATGTCAGGTTGAGTGAGATAAAAAGCTGTTCTGGGATTACAGACATTGGCCTGCAAACCTGTTGGCACACTGCGCCGACCGTTAGAGTCAAATAGTGGATTCATGATAACTCCTACAATATTGGAAAATATTAATTTATATTCGTTTTTTTATGTGCTATAATTAATGTATAATATTAGCATAATTTAGATAAAATGTCAACAACAAAATAGCACACAAAAAAACACGTGATATCAGACGTGTTTTTTTGTATTTTGTCTTTATTTTTCCAAGACCACCTCAATCCTATCAACCAAAGCCGGTGTTTTTTTGATAAAGGGCGGATAGAAATATATATTAAAATCAGCCACTTCCGGCACACCTTTAAGGTAAGCCGTGAGCTGGTCTTCGTTTAAATTAGTTAATTTGCGACGATCAATCAAGTCGTCAAGTGAAGTGACAGAAACTTGGCCGGCAAAAGAAGCTTTAATTTCGGCCAATTGCTGATTAAGATCAACTTTTAGCAAATCATAATCAATAGCCTCGTCCTTAATTTCAGCCAATTCCTTGCCGGCTGTCAGAGAAGTAATGGCCTGATTTTTAACTAAAGCCAAGGCCTCTTCGCCACTGAAAGCCGCCACCAGAATTGAAGCTTTCATTTTAAGAACGATTTCTTCTTTTTCCTCACCAACCTTAGAATCGACTTCCGATGTCAAACTGGCTTCGTCCAATTGATACAGCTGTTTATTAAAATCACCATAGGTGCTTTCCACTTCAGTTTTGGCTTGAGCCAAAATCAAATCTTTCAGTTCCTGCTTAGCCTTATCTATATCTTCTTGGCTAACCACACCCTTGGTTTTCTTTTTATAGGCAATATCACCGGCTTTGCTTTCGGCATAAACCTTGTCTTGCAAACCGTCCCACAAGCCAGGAATAGTAAAACGCTCATCACCAACTTGCATATCAGCTTTGGGTTGATCGGCGTAAACTTCAACTTCCAACTGCCCACCGGCCGGCACATTAACTGAATTTTTAAGCCTGAATAATTTACCATCGATGCCAAGTAATCTGGTAGTTGCTACCAAAGGCTGATTTTTTATATATTTGTTATATATAATCATTTTACCGCTAACTTCTTCTCCGATAATCTCACTGCCGGCAACGCCAAAAGCCTTGCTTTGTTCAATCTCAATTTTCTTAACCAAACCTTTTAATGATTTTTCCGGCAAATCGGCGCTACTGGACTGATCATAAACATTAAGCTGAAATTCTCCGGTTAGAGCTTCATTTTTTAAAGTCAAACCGATTTTAACTTTAACCAAAACAAAATAGGCTACGGCCAAAGAAATTAAAAAAACTAAAACCACAAAACCAACGGCGATTCTTCTATAAACTCGCCCACTACCGGCATCGGCTGTTTTGGCTTGAGGAGCCTTGGCTATTTTTTGTTTGACAGTTTTAGCCACTTCAGCATCATCATATGATAAACGCTCGTCGTCATCTAATAACTCTCCCAGGCTTTCAACCGGCTCGTTAGCCAAATCATCGTCTATTGCCTCTTCGTTTTTATCCAATTCTTCATCGTAAATATCCGCACCGTAATTTTTAGCGGATTTGACTGTTGGTTTGTCTTTAAAACCGTCAACCGCTTGATTAACACTTTTGGCCAAACCCTTCAAATCAACCACATCTTGACCACCCTGAGGCTTGATGCCCAAACCAACACTGACTCGGCTAACTCTAACCTTTGGCTTAATAACCTTGGCTTGAGTCGGCTTTTTAGTGGTAGTTTTTTTAAGGCCGGTTTTTGTCCGCTTTACTGTTTTTTTAATTTTGGTAACGGACTCTTGTTTATTTTGGCTTTTAGACTTTTGGGGTGCCATAAAATTCCTCCTTAATTTGTTTAATTAGTGTTTACCAAAATTATACACCAAAATAAAAACTGTGTCTAATCAAATTTTTTGCCAAAAATTTAACCTGTTGGCAAAAATGTGCTAAAATAAAAAATAGCCTAAATAAAATTATGTCTATTATAAAAAATATTATAAGCTTAGCCGAAGAACAAAATTATTTTTTTATTTTTTTTATTATTTTGCTTGGCTTTGGACTGCTTAAACTGCTTCTCCACCTAATAATCAGAAATCTTTTTCGCTTGGCCCAAAATACCAAAAATAATTTTGATAATTTACTGGCCAGAGGCTTGAAAAAAATTCGTTGGCCGTTTTTATTATTGCTGTCACTTTGGCCAGCCACCAAATACTTAAATCTTGGCCAAACTGTCAACCAAATTTTTAATATTTTAATAATTATAGCCGGCACCTGGACAGCCACCCAGATTGTTAACGGCATCATTAAGGAAGTAATTTCCAGACAAATTTCCAAAAATCAACAAGCCAAACCAATTATAAGTTTCCTATCAATTACTGTTAAAATTATTTTTGGCTTTATCGGTCTAATGTTGATTTTATCCAGCCTAGGCATTAATGTCACCTCACTGGTGGCGGGACTAGGTGTTAGCAGTGTAGTTTTAGTTTTTGCTCTGCAAAATATTTTAATTGATCTTTTCAGTTCGCTATCAATCTATCTAGACAGACCTTTTCAAGTTGGTGATTTTATTAATGTTGGTCAGGAGAATGGTTGGGTTAAAAAGATTGGTATCCGCTCCACTCGCCTAGAATCAATTGATGGCCAAAAAATTATTATTAGCAATCGCTTACTAACCACGGCCACAGTTCAAAATCTTGAAACCAACACTGAACAACTAATTAAATTTAATCTGAAATTGGAGTCAAAAACCAGTGCCACGCAATGCCGTTTGGCGCTTAAACTAATTAAAGAAGCTATCAGTTCAACCGACAGCACCAAACTTAGACAGGTCAACTTTACTGAATTTAGTGGTTCCGCTTTAATTTATGAAGCTTCTTATTGGGCGCAAAGCCCAGACTACAAACGTCGCCTAGATATTCAGCAAGCCGTCAATTTTAAGATTAAACGAGCCTTAGAACAGGCTAAAATTAATTGTTTGTAGTACATTCTATAGCATATATCATGGTGTATTCTATAATATATACTTATATACCAAAACAAATTACCGCCAGCTTAAACGCTGGTGTTTTTAAATTTACCAACTACGCGAACTAAAATCATAAAACACAAAAAAGTTTCCCTCCCCTTACCAAGGGAGCCTGCCTGCGTACCTCAGGTAGGCAGGGGTTAGGGTGGGGGCTAGAGATAGGAATATTTTGGTGATAATTTAGACGAGCTAGCTCTTAACTCCATGTTCCTCCCCTAGCTTAGGGGAGGAAACTAATTATAATGTTTAGCTAAA
>Ga0210057_1001444_pt1 | contig 36100 bp, 35 predicted proteins | sample CryGeyCG2114_010_2_FD_183968 | JGI IMG/M metagenome (GOLD analysis project Ga0210057, IMG submission 183968) | Groundwater microbial communities from aquifer - Crystal Geyser CG10_big_fil_rev_8/21/14_0.10 (SPAdes) (version 2) | ecosystem: Environmental > Aquatic > Deep subsurface > Groundwater ... | reverse complement strand
AGACTTGCCTTCAGATGTTGCTTTGCCTATTAGCATAGGATCTAAATTAGATACGTCTTCCATACTACAGTTAATCAATTAACAAGTGTATTTATGTAAGGACTTTCAATCCTATACTACAGTTAATCAATTGACAAGTGTATTTATGTAAGGACTTTCAATCCTATACTACTGCTAACAAAGTTAACGTAAGGACTTTCAATCCTATACTACTGCTAATCAATTGACAAGTGTATTTATACAGTAGAAATTAAGCAACAGATCTGTATTATATTAATATTACCGTATAATCTTTATATAATTATATAATAATAATTCATTTTTCAGTATTTATTAACATATAAATATAAGCGCTAGTAAAAATATATTTAATAATGACAGTGCAGTTAGTCGAACTTATCTTTAATGATACGCCATCTGGGCATAATAGAGATTTAACAGAATATCTTAAGAGAAATCTAAGTTCAGTAATTACAAAAGGCGGTATCAAATTTAAATTTATTATAGCAAAAGCAAATGATTTACAGCAAATTAGACGGCGCGGTATAAAACGTCTACCTGCATTACTCCCACAAAAGGGACGCCCGGTTATAGGAGTTCCAGATATTATACAGTTTTTAGGTCGGTCTGTTAGAAATAGCAAAACTATTGCAAAACCAAAAACAGAGGAAGAAGTTTTAGACAGCTATTTTAGAAAAACAATAGGAGATATTAAGGTAGATGATGACAAAAAAATAATTCCTTTTGACGATCAAGAAGAAGATATGACTGAAGGTGGAGGCGATCTTTTAGCTAAATACAATGAATTTATGAATAGGCGAGAAGGAAAGGAACCAGCAAAAAGAGCTTCCAGAGTAGCACCTCCAAAACCTAGCTGGAATCATGAACAAGATGACGATTATACGGAAAGAGCACAAATGCCTAGTGTTCATAATGCTCCCACTACTGAAAGACCCAGAGCAGACAACGTGTATAATGAACCCGGAGATCCGTTAGCCGCTTTAAATAGAATAAGCAATGCAGGGGGTGCATCGGCAGACGACGATATGATGCGTGCTCTTCTAGAAAGAACCGGTGGTGCAGACGCTAACTTTTAATCTACAGTCTGTCTTTTGGTTCTTTGTAAGGCAAATCCAATATAGTAAAATAATCTTCTTCGGAATCCAATTGTGGTATTTTAACCAAACTGTCATCTTGTATATTAAATAATCCTTTTTGATTTAATAACATTCCTTTCTTTTTTGCTATACCACGCATAAGTATATTATGTTCTTTACTACCAGTACTATATAATAACATGGGTATTTTGTTTTCGGGGTCTACGCGAAATGCATCTAATTTATAAACAGTTTTTTCTGTTTTACCGAGTAAATCAGTAACATCTATAATAATAGATAGTTTATCTTTACCTTTACTATATGGATAAGCTTTACCATCAAGTTTTTCTTTTAAATCATTCATAAAATTATTAATTGCATCTGGCTCGTCGCTAATAATCATAACATCTATATCACGAGACGTGTTTTTTTGTCTGCGATAGCTACCAACGAGCATTAATTCTCTATTATTGTTTTGTAGCTCCAAAATAATAGGTTCTATCTGTTTAATATCATCTTTAGGTATTACTTTCTTCGGATCTAATGTTAACCACAATTTAGTTTCTTCTGGTAGTTTTGCCAGCCATTTTTTCATATGTAACTGATTAACATTCGTTAGCCCTTCATCGACCAACGCCGATGCTTTCTCATTACCCAACCCCATAAAATTAGACAGCTCTATGATAAGTTTTTTTCTTTGTGGTTCTGTTAAACGTTTACCTGGATTTTTAGACTTGCTTTTAGATCTGCTTTTAGACTTGCTTTTAGTTTTGCTTTTAGACTTACTCTTAGACTTGCTTTTAGTTTGCTTAATTAGTCCTGCAAACTCCAACGCTTTTGACTTCATATAATCGCTTAAAGGCAAATCGTTAATTTTACTTTTATTTATTTTTTCATTACCGTCATATTTGCTGTCTATAATTTCTATAACTCTATCATAACTTCTAGCTCTGTATTTTGAGTTAGCCTTTTTTTCAGACAATACTTCTTTAGACTTTGTGCTAAATTTTTCTTTAAGTTTATTGAAATCCATGTATAATAATAGTTAATAATTATATTTTTGATTGTATATTTTTGATTGTATATTTGCTAAAAAAATAATTATAATTCACTTTTTAACTTTAACTCTATCTTTAATTTAGCATCTTACTTTTAGGTCAGTTTTGTATTTAACTTGGATTCTAGCTTTTTAACTTTAGCTTTAATTTAGCTTTTTTGTTCGTTTTCTTGATATTCTTTTTTTCTCTACAACGGCAACAGTATCATCTAAGTTTGTATCTTCGAAGTTATATTCGTTATCACCATAGAACCATCCACTGACGATACCTTTATTAATTGCATCTTCGCATTCTTCGACTTCTTTTAGCCATATTTTAGCACCCGGAAACAAATCGTCTTTTTCTTCGAGATATCCTAATCGCTCTTGTAGTTTTTTAATTTCTTCTTCTCTTTTGGCGTATGCATCTTTTGTCAACACTCTGTAAGACATATCTAACAAATAATCATATGATGCACCGTATTTTGCTTCTGTAATCATAGGCGCTAATAATTTTAGTTCTGTGTATTGCGGATTGAGCAATAGAGACTTATTAAATATTAAATGTTTATTTCTTGCCAATATTTTACGAGATTCTTCTTCACTCGTATTCTTTGTAATATTATAGCTATCATGAGCAACACTAAAACGCTGCATTTCACGTAACATTTTAATATGAAGATTAATAATAATAATTTCTCTTTCTATACGTATTTCGTATAGCTGCTTTCGGTAATTAAACCAATCTTCAAATACATCTTCGTATGAAGCGTACTCAATAACTTCATTTTTCTCGTTTACTAGATTAATTCTATCATGCAACGGCGCTTTAAGTTCGAAGTAATCTTCGTATGCATCAAACTCATATGAACCGTATTTTTCTTCTATTTCCTCCATAGCACCTGGTTTTAAATATAAAGTTATCTTAACCTGATCTGTTTTAGTTTCATCAATATAATCGTCAACATATTCTTTATGTTTTATGCCGTCCTTTTTTGGTTCTTTTTTCTTGCTGATTGTGTCAGCGTCAGAACCCTCTATATAGTAATAGGACCATTTATTTGGAGGTAGTCCACTGATGATAATAGAATAGTTATCGACATCAATTTCATACGCCCCAACAAACCATAATTTGTTTTTATATTTTTGAAATCTGCCATTTAAATGTGCAGCATATATAGGAAGTCTTTTACATCGTTTGATCTCTCCTTTAATACGCTGTTTTACATTTTTTATAATATGCGAGATATCTCTAGCATGAGTACATATTGTCCATCCAGTAGCTGGTATTTCATCTGACTCACATAGTGAATAGGGTATTACTGGAACATAATGATTGGGTTCGTATCGAGCACCGTCATTCAATGTATATTGTAATATGAAATCGTCTTCTTTACGAAATAACTTATCCGCTAATCTGTAATTTAAAGCAGTGTATATATATCTTGGACTAGCATAATCCTTATATCCCTTAGAACGCGATCCAAAATTACCTAATGGATGTAGCAAAGGCAAGTTACGACCTTCTGGAAAGGCATGAGCCATCCTAATAATACTCTGTTCTAAGGACGTCTCACCATGGTGATAATTAGCTAACGAAACAACACTACCGGCAGCACCTTGAACTTTTATTCGTTTTCTTCCTATTTGTCGCATAGTGTAGAACACTTTTCTCCTGCAGTCTACAAATCCATCTATAGCATTAATTAATTTGCGAATAATATTATCGCGTTGATACATTTTGCTATCTATTGTAAATTGCTTGCTAAGAGGTATAATTAGACTAGCCTTAAGTTCTTCTTTAACATCGGTTTTTAACGCCTCTTTTCTTGGTGTTGTATCAGGACCATAATAAATAAACATGTTTTTTACAGAGTCATTATCTAGCACATATTTAGATAATTTTCCATCTATGTTTTTAAACATCTGTTTTACTTCTCCAAATGCTGGTTTATGACTACCAAGCCCTTTATAATATTCGAATTTTTTATAATTGCTCTTTACATATTCTTCTCCTGCAGTTTGTGCCCATTCTCTAGCTTGAGACTCGGTATAAAATTCTTTTACAACATTCTTTTTATTTTTCGGGTAAGCTCGAATCAAGGGCGTATATATACGTCGAATAAATCCGCGTTTAATTAAATTTGGCCAATATGTTACAAAATATGTAATAATCAATCCAAATATATTAAAGCCATCTAAATCTTGATCTGTCAATCCAGCAATATAGCCATACCGTAATGTTTTCCATTCCTTTTCTCCTTTATCTGTAAAATCATATGTTTTATTATAATCTAATCCTAGAACTTTCATTAAGCTTTCAAGTCGCTCATTTTCAATAACCTTCTTCGATGGAATTCTTTTACCAATCTGGTCCAATTCGTCAAGTATGGTCGATTCGTCAACTTGATTTAATTTGGCTTTAGTTGCTGATTTGCTTGTAGCTGTTTTTAGTTTTTTTACTTCATCAGTAATTGATTTTCTAGATTTGGATTTTGCGCCAATATCTACTAATTTCACACTTTCCTTAAGTCCGTTGACTGGTACACCTTGAATACTAAATGTGCCGAAGTAATCAAAATTAAAGTTAGGCGATGCTTTAGATAATAATCCAGCCTTCGCTGTTCCGATAGCTGAATCTCCTTCGGCGATAATTAAACCGCACTCGTGACATTTTTTCGCATTTCTGCAAAAGTTCGCCTCTGTGTATTTTGGAACATCTATCTTACCTCGATTGGCTCTTAAACGTTCTGATCCCAATTGTTTTTTAAGAAAACTAGATAATACAGCTTCTTTAACAAACAACCATATGGAATTCCATTCTTTTTCTGAAATACTATAACTGTCAAACTTTTCAATACTATTGCTAACGGCATCCTTAGTTTGAGATAGAAATTCTACATTAGGAATTGCACCTTTCATAAATATACATAAATTATTAAGAACTAAATTTTTATTGAATTTGATCTTGGACTTTTTAAGTTCTTTTTCAATTCTAGGTTGTAAGTTCTCAATAATATGTTTTTGTATTTTTTTAATGTGGTTGCCACCAGAATTAATAAATACACCATTGACTATGCTAATCTGTTGTTCTTTGCCGTCTGTTAGACCGATGCATATTTCCCAAGGATACTTATTATCTGGTGTAGTCATTATGGTAGAATAAACATTATCGTTAAATAATTTACAATAATCAACAAATGTTTTAATGGGAACTAACACATCGTTAAAATAAACCTTTATACTTGTACAAGCAGCAGCTTGATAAGCACGGGCTTTAATTAGTTCTGATAATTTTTTGTATTCTTTAACTATGTTATATTTAAAATCAGAGTATGTAGGTAAGAAAGTAATTTTTGTATATGGTTTGTCTTTTCTCGTCATTTCCCTAATTTGAGGTTCTTCAATTAGCTGAAGACCGTTTCTGAATGTTTGCGTATAATGCAATTTAGATTCAGCATCACACGTCTCTACCGTAAAATAATCCGAGAACACACATGTTATTTTTGCGCCTAAACCATTTTGACCACCAACAATACGTTCAAAATTTTCATCTCCGTCATCTAAATTGCTACCAGCCAAGAATTCTGAAAATATCAGTTGAGGTGTATACATCGGAACACCATTAATGTTTTGAGTGCGTTCGATATAAATACCGGGTCCATCATTATATACAGATATACTATGATTCGAGTTATAGGTTATTTTTATCTCTGATACTAAATCAGGATATGTTACATAATGGTCAATTGCATTAACAACTATCTCATCAATAATTTTATATAACGCTGGTGGATATTTTACTTCTGCTAATTCAAAACGTTCATAGCTGCGCTCAGCATGTTCGTCGTATTCTGTTTGTATTAAATATGTATCTTGTTTCTGAGACGTTTTACTTCCTGCCCACATCGAACGTTTTTTAATATGATCTCGCATATTAATCTGTTTAACATTGCGCTTGACCGTAACATTAGGTTGGATAGACTCATCAAGTCCTCTAGTCTGCTGTATGTCTTTTTTGTTAGTTCTCGCGGATACCTTTTTCGGCATTGCTAATGATGTTGTATGTTTGTTAATTTTATTAGTCGTGGTAACTGCACTGTATTGAAATCTGTATGTTTGCTAATAATATTATATTTTTAAATCAAAATTCAAAATTAAAAAAATATACGATATCTAACAAATTAGCAAGTAGACTTAGTGTTGTCGATACAGCCAATCAAATATTGACATCATCTGATATATTACGTAGCACGTTTTGCTGTATAGCCTTTAACTCATCTATCGCTTCATATAAATTATAATCTGATACAGGTTCGTCTTTTTCTTTTTTAATTTTTTTTGGTTCATCATCATCGCATTCACTATTGCTTATAAATCTACTATATGCTATGTATAATATAACAATTAGTCCTATAATACATACTCCATACAATATATACGTGGTTAGTTTAGATTTTTCCTTAACTATTTCGTTAACTGCTTGGTTATCTAGTTGGTTAGTTATCTGATTTATTGGTTGCGGCGCAGGCTGCACAATTACCGGCTCGCTCATCGTTATCTAATAATATATTATATTATGTAATATATCAAAGTTTAAAACGAGAAATTAATTAAAAAAGAATAATATTTTTTTTGGTAATTAGTTGTCAGTGTTAAATATTTAATAAGGAATTAGTTCTTCGCCTTTAACAACACCAGCTGATGCAGCCATACCTTCAACATAAGATCCTCGACGAGCTCTAGACAAACCCTCAACAGTGTTCATATCGGCTCCTTCATCAGCAATACCTTTGTGTTGTAATGTGTTTACCGCATTAAAGCTTCCCGCGTTCCAAAATACAGGTGGTTCGTGTGGATACATAGATTCTTTGTCGACCAAATCACTTTCTATAACAGTATTAGATGAGTATCCAGCGTCATCACGTTGACCCTGATGAGCCAAAGAAGAGCCCGGGGCAAATCCATCAGCTTGCTGTAGACGCCATTTACCATCTACAACAAATACCTTATAGAGTAATACTGCACATAAAACCAGAGCTAGTGCTGCAGCCGCGCGATTATTGTCTACTGTTGCGTTCCAGGGATACCACATTTTTACTTCTAAATTACAGTAAGTATATTAGATGAAATATAAAAAATAAATATTGAAATTAAAAAATAATTATTCTTTTTTGAAATAAATTATTTTAATAACATATTATCACTTATAGTTGTGGTTGAATTAGTTACTCATAATCTCTAAAAACCAAACCCTTTGCTCTTTGAGGAACTCCATTTTTAGATAAATCTTCATATTCTACAGTGAGCATGCGACCTTTATATTTGGAATTAAAATGTTTTTTAGCTGATTCAAATAATTCATAACGCTTTTTATATGTTATATCTTTAGGAGTTACGTTAAATTCATAACCATTGGTCGTTTTACATATCCAGATAATCGCGCCTTTGTCTTTTCCGCGCCGTCCTTCGGTATATCCAACTACCTCGAATTCATCTGTAAATTTCTGTTTCATTTTAACTAAATCATTACTTCTTAAAGCAGCATTAGTTTTTGTAGGATGTGCTAAATAAACACCATCTGTGTTACGTAATATAATACCTTCATAGCCTTCTCTCGTATACTTGGTAAATAATTTTTCTGCAGATTTTAAATCGTCTACAAGTGTCGTTGGTGTAAATTTAATTAAATCTGATGCCTTTGTTCCGGCTGGCAAATATTGGTAATTACCAATATTATAACTATCAACGGCAGATTTTAAAACATTTAGCTGCTCTAATCGGCTTTCAAAAGACGTATCTAATTCTAATGGGTAAAAACAATCATATAAATGATATTCATTTAGGTCAGATAGAACATCAAAGTTAGTTTCTATATTATCTGACTGTTGTTTAGTTTCGTTATTATCTGACTGTTGTTTAGTTTCTTTAGTTTTTAGTTTAGTTGGTCGTTTTTTATCATTGCGACTACGCCCGGATATATCTTGTAGACGTTCACCGTGCTTGTACATTTCGCCGTCTAAATAGATCGATTGAGGTGGGTCGCTTGCTTCATCAAACAGATCGTTAAGAAAAGGATATAATAATTCTTTGAGATATTCCATTGCTGGATATTCTTTTTGGGATCGACTATAAATAACAACCTTATCCATACCTCCATTTTTTTCTTGTAGATATGCTAAACATCGCACACCATCTAACTTAGGTTGTACATATAATGGATAAACTAGATGTTTATTACCATCTTTCCATGGTTTAGCAAGCATCGGAAAATACATAACGTTTACTCCTTTTTTTGTTTTATTGCCAGATGTGTTTTTAGACCCACCGCGTTCTTCTCTTTTAAGATAATCAGCACGTGCTCTGATTAAGGCTTGTTGAAATGGATTACGTTGATTAATCTGACCTTCAAAAGCCACAGCATCAATATATGTAGGTGCATTACGCGTTATTTTACCTCCTTCTATTCCGTTTTCAGCCCATATTTCTGCTATTACATTGGATGGCAAATCAGATCCCGTCTCAAAATACGAATCTTTAATTTTGATTTGATTTTCGGTTAATAAATTCCAATCAATTCCAGTTTGTCTTTTTCCATCTTTTACCAATCGAACAAAGGTTTGCCATACGCGCGTTCTTCCCATCTTATCTATTTTTCGCAATGGCGGAAATTCATATATACCTTTGCCTTCATTAATGCTACCCGGAAAATCTTCAAAATTACTAAAGTCTCTTTTTTCTGATGACATATTTAATTACGGTGTAGGACTGGAAACCCAATTGACTTTTAATTTTAAAGCTGATATACTAGTATATGAAATTCAAATTTAAAATGTTAAAATAAGCACAAATTAAAAAATATTCACAATTATATAATTAATCCATGCCAAATATAAAAGATATCAACTTGATTAATATCTGCCGTAATTCTCCAGATATTAATGCTATATATTTGGCAATATCACACGATATAAAGTCTTCTTTTATATTAATATCATGGATTGTTTCGGATAATTTATGGTATATTCCAGCTGTGTTAATAAACAACCAAATCGATTTTTTAAATACTTACATTCAAGGAGAACCTAGTATATTAGGAGTGAGCCAATTAGTTAATAGTAACAACATCACTCGTGGTATAGATTCAGAAAATCTGCTTGCTGATAACATCAGTCTTGGTATAGACGCGAAGAAAGAAGTTTTGTCTAACTCGATAATGATATACAATTCTCAAAATGAGATAGATGATTTTTATATGTTTATCATAGAATCAACTATAGAAAAAATAAAATCTGCAGATTTTAAAAATAGGTATAACAAAAGAACTAAGTTGCTGTTAAGCAATATATGTCATAGTATAAGAACTCCATTAAACGCGATATTGCATGTTACTAATGAGCTAGTTAGCAATACCAATACCGATTATCTTAATGCATCGGCTATCACATTAGCTAACAGTATTTTTGATATTGTAGATATGGCTAATTTAGAAATAGGTGTTATTAAAATAACCAAAGAACTTGTTAATATATCGACATTAATTGATGAAGTGATATTAGTCGCTAAAACACTTAATAAGAAATCCATCAGTATAGAGAGTTATGTTGATCAATCAACACCAGAACATATATATAGCGATAAGAAAAAGATCAAACAAATTCTTATTAATTTATTAGAAAACGCAATCCACAACACTAATCAGGGTGAAATCGCTTTATATGTATCTTCAACTTGGGTAGATTTAAAACAGGAAAACAATGATACTACATCCGATAGCGAAACCAGTGAAACAGATATTCAATATAGTATATCGTTCGTTGTATCTGATACAGGAATGGGTATGGACGAGAAAACTAAAAATTCTTTATTTAAACCTTTGGAAATGCTAAGCAACTCCAAACAACAAGGTATAAGCTTACGTGTTAGTTATCTACTAGCAAAAAAACTAGGTGGTAGTTTATATTTAAAAAACAGCATACAAAATCAAGGTTCAAGTTTTGAATTTAATATTATAGTTTACGAAGGAGAAACTATCACGTCAAATGCAGAATATTTACAAAATAAAACCGTATTATTAATAGATAACAGTGAAACAAAAATAAAACTATGCAATATTATGGATAAGTACAATATGATATATACAATAGCGTCAAGCTATGAAGAAGTTTTATTACTGCATACAGAAAATAAATTTGATTTAATTATCTGGAATACTATAAACTACAATACTATAAACTACAATGCTATAAACTACAATGCTATAAACTACAATAATATTGAACTATTAAAACAAACGCGTAGTATATGTATAATTGATAATATTGTAGATAAAACAAATATATTTAGTAGAATCGTGTCTAGTTCTTATGATGAATTTGAAAAGGCTTTGCTTAATATTTTTAATAATGAAATATCATCACAAGATATAAATATATTAGTTGTCGAAGATGAATATATAAACAGGATTATTATTGAAAAACTTCTAAAAACAAAAGGATATAAACATATTGATATGGCGAAAAATGGTTTAGAAGTGATAGAATTAGTTGCTAGCAAACAGTATCATGTAATATTACTAGACATTCGCATGCCTATTATGTCTGGTTTTGAACTAGCTAAAAAAATATATGAAACATACGGCAAAAACTCTCCAAAAATGATAGGGCAAACCGCGCAAATGGTATTGGACGATGAGCCTAAACCGTATTTTAAAGAATTTATTTACAAACCTATAGATATCGACGAACTCGACAAAAAAATTAAATCTGTTTTAAATATACAATAGTGGTAGATGCACTTAGCATAAGTATTATACTAATAGCAAAGTATTATAAATTTCTTTTTTATTATTATTAAATATTGCTGGATTCATAGATAACATACGCCAATTTATTTTATTTTGATTAGCGATAAGTAAATTAATAGCTGATGGATTTCTAGATAACATATCCCAATATATTTTATTTTGATTATCTGTAAGCAGTTGTATAGCTGCTGGATTTGCAGATAAATTTTCCCAATTTATTTTATCTTGATTATTAGTAAGTAAATCTATCGCTGCCGGATTTCCAGATAACATATACCAGTCTATTTTATCTTGATTGGCGGTAAGCAACGGCATTGCTGTTGGATTTTCAGACAACTCTTCCCAATCTATTTTATCTAGATTATCTGTAAGTATATCGATAGCTGCTGTATTTGTAGATAACATACACCAATCTATTTTATCTTGATTATTAGTAAGTAAATCTATCGCTGCAGGATTTCCAGATAACAATCGCCAGTATATTTTGTCAGGATTAGCTGTAAGTAGAAGTATCGCTGCTGGATTTTCAGATAATATATACCAATTTATTTTTTTGGGATTATTTACAAGCAAATCTACAGCTGTTGGATTTCTAGATAACATATCCCAATTTAATTTATTTATGTCTATCCATGGTAGTAATTTGTTTTCACATGTATAATCTGATATCAACTCACATATAACTTCTGGAAACGCGATCATTGTTTTTAGTTTTATATTCTATTTCAGTTTTTAAGTTTAATGTTTAGTATGTACTTTTGTAATTATTAACCCATGCTTCATAATCTGCATCTGATTTACATAACCAAAATACGTTTATATATTTATCAAGTTTCAATCTGATTTCATCGTTTTTTATATTATCAATACGTTTGTCATATAAATGATGAATCAACATACTAGCCGTTTTGGGTATTTTATCAAATTCGTTAGATAATTCTGTTATGCTATAATTAATTGGCTCTACGTTTGATTTATTTATACCGCTGATAACATCGCCTTTTTGATAACCACATGCATTACATGAAAGACCGGTCCATTCCGGATACGTGCATTTTGGACATAATATATATTTTTTAATTATATCGTTTAGCTCTTTTTCTAATTCGTTTACACTAATATTGCCTTTATATGTTCTGGGTTCCAATACAAATATTCCCTTTTTCTTTATTTTAGCATCAAATTTATCACAAAATTTTTCACGTGTTTTTTTATTACCAACTTTTAACTGTTTTGCTATAATATCAAGATTAGTAATTTGAGTCAATCCTCCTTTTTTGTTTATTGTTCTGGTTTCTATTTTATTCCTTTTGTATCTATAATGTGGATCATTAGGATCACCACCAATATTTACCAAATTTGAAGTAGACATTAGATAATAATTATATATATGTAGTAATAAATATTTAGATTCAAATTTAGTATTATCATAAACAGCAATGATCGCGTTTCCAGAGGTTATATGTGATTTAATAGCTGATTATACATGTGAAAACAAACTACTACCATGGATAGATATCAATAAACTAAATTGGGAGTTATTATCTGAAAATCCAGCAGCGTGTGACTTGCTTAAAGAAAATCCTGATAAAATAAATTGGGAGTTATTATCTGAAAATCCAGCAGCGTGTGACTTGTTTAAAGAAAATCCTGATAAAATAAATTGGGACTGGTTATCCATGAACCCAGCAGCTATAGATTTGCTTATAGCTAATCCTGATAAAATATGTTGGTTATGGTTATCTGCAAATCCAGCAGCTATGGATTTGCTTACAGCTAATCAAGATAAAATAGATTGGAATTATTTATCCATGAACCCAGCAGCTATTGAACTGATTAAGGCTAATCTTGAAAAAATAAATTGGGAGTTATTATCTGAAAATCCAGCAGCGTGTGACTTGTTTAAAGAAAATCCTGATAAAATAAATTGGGACTGGTTATCCATGAACCCAGCAGCTATAGATTTGCTTATAGCTAATCCTGATAAAATATGTTGGTTATGGTTATCTGCAAATCCAGCAGCTATGGATTTGCTTACAGCTAATCAAGATAAAATAGATTGGAATTATTTATCCATGAACCCAGCAGCTATTGAACTGATTAAGGCTAATCTTGAAAAAATAAATTGGGACTGTTTATCAATGAATACAGCAGCTATGGATTTGCTTACAGATAATTTTGATAAAATAGATCGGTTATGGTTATCTGCAAATCCAGCAGCTATGGATTTGCTTACTAATAATCAAGATAAAATAAATTGGTATGTATTATCTAAAAATCCGGCAGCAATTGAACTACTTACTACTAATCAAGATAAAATAAATTGGTATATGTTATCTAAAAATCCAGCAATATTTAAAAGCAATAAAGCTAAAATTTACTCTGTTCTATTATTAGTATAAACAATATTAAAAATTGAATTTATATTAATAGATAAAGCATGGGTAATCAATACAGCGATTATACGTCTACTAAATATAGTAACGGAAATCTTGAATGTGAAATATATAGAAAAAGGGATAAAACCCATAGGGATGAAGATCAGCCAGCGTATATTAGTTATTATTCTAATGAAAATCCAAAATTAAAAAAATGGTATAAAAATGGTATAGTATAGGACTAAAAGTCCTTACGTCAACTTTGTTGACTGTAGTATGTAGAGATAATGATAAACCTTCTACTATATTATACCATGAAGATGGTTCTTTATGGTCTGAATATTGGTATGTAGATGATATATTACATAGATTACAAGGACCAGCTGATATATTGTATCGATGTGATAATACAACTACCCGATCCTATTACATAAACCGAATAGAAGTTGATAAACATCCAAACAATAACAAACAACTAAACGATAGTAAACAAATAGACGATAATGAATAATTAGACAGTAATAAATAAAAGTTGAATTATTATTTTTTATAAACGCAAATTTATTATAACTATACACAATCATGTGGACTCCAATTGGACTTATTAAAATCAAGGAGCTTAAAAAAGCAATACTTAAGAAAAAAATAATGCTTAATTTTCTAGTGGATGTATATTCTTGGTGGGATAAAGCATATCGCTATGTTCAACTTTTAATTGCTATTGGCACTCCTATATTTGGTTTGATAGAGTTGCTATTGACTGGATCAGACGGAACAGTGAGTATAGTTCTTAGTTGTGTGGTAGCAGCTATGATCAAATTTAAAGATCATATTATGTATGATAAAATTCGAGATACAGCTAAGGAACAAACTATAAAATATACTCAGTTGTTTGAACGAATAGAACGCGAATTAATTAAACCGGATGCTAAAAAACAATCGGAAGACGATTTTATATATTGGATTAATAGAGAATATACTAATTTAGAATTAAACGATCCCGAACTTTCTTTTAGCGACAAGAAAAAATTTATAGAATTATGCAAATCCAAGGGAATTCCAATTGAGGAAGATTTAACAGTATTATTAGAATTGTTATCAAGTACAACTGATACAAATAATCTAAACACAAACCATATTGATAATCTTAATACAGATAAGATCACAAATAACGACAACAGTAAAAGCATAATTCAAAGTGTCTCTGAAGAAGAAAAAACAGAATATAAAGATAAAGTTGCCAATATGAACGCAAAAGCAGATTTTGTATGGACAATGGAACGATTAGATAATATAAATTAATTATAAATTAAACTTTGATTTTTTTGTATAATGTAATTCTATAACAGATACTATAACAATGATATCATTTCCAGAAGTTATATGTGACTTGATAGCAGATTATACATGCGAAAACAAATTATTACCATGGATAGATATTAATAAACTTGATTGGTGTATGTTATCTAAAAACCCGGCGGTTATTGATCTACTCGCTGATAATCAAAATAAAATAGATTGGTATGGGTTATCTGCAAATCCGGCTGCAATTGAGTTACTTATCGCTAATCCTGAAAAAATAAATTGGGAATTGCTGTCTCTAAATCCAGCAGCTATGGATTTGCTTATTGCTAATCCTGATAAAATACATTGGCGTAGTTTATCTATAAATGCAGCAGCTATAGAGCTACTTCTAGCTAATCAAAATAAAATAGATTGGGATATTTTATCTGCAAATTCAACAGCTATTGATTTACTTTTAGCTAACCTCGATAAAATAAATTGGCAAATGTTATCTGGAAATCCAGCAGCTATTGATCTGCTTATTGCTAATCCGGATAAAATAAAATGGTATTGGTTATCCGAAAATCCAGCAGCAATGCCGTTGCTTACAGCAAATCTTAACAAAATAAACTGGTATTGGTTATCTGCAAACCCAGCAGCAATACATCTACTCACAGCTAATCCCGATAAAATTAACTGGAATAGCTTATCTCGGAATCCAGTAGCTATACAACTGCTTACCGCTAATCAAGATAAAATAAATTGGCATGAGTTATCACGAAATCCAGCGATATTCAACTGTAATAAAAAAGAAATTTATACTGCTTTATTATTAGTATAAGTTGAATTTTGATTTTTTTTGTATAATTATAAGCAGTAATGATAGCATTTCCAGAAGTTATATGTGACTTAATAGCAGAATACACATGTGAAAATAAATTATTACCATGGATAGATTCTAGCAAACTAGGTTGGGATAGTTTATCTGAAAATCCGGCTGCTATTGATCTGCTTATTGCTAATCAAGATAAAATAGATTGGAGTTGGTTATCTAAAAATCCGGCTGCTATTGATCTGCTTATTGCTAATCAAGATAAAATAGATTGGGTTCAATTATCAGCAAATTCGGCAGCTATAGAGTTACTTAAGGCTAATCCTGAAAAAATACAATGGGAATGGTTATCTACAAACCCAGCTGCTATTGAACTGATTCTAAAATGTTTAGATACTAATCCTGAAAAAATAGATTGGGTTCAATTATCTGCAAATCCGGCAGCTATAGAACTAATCATAAAATGTTTAGATACTAATCCTGAAAAAATAGATTGGTATATATTATCTGGAAATCCAGCAGCTATAGATTTACTTACCTCTAACCAAGATAAAATCGATTGGCGTATGCTATCTGGAAATCCAGCAGCTATTGATCTGCTTACTGCTAATCAAGATAAAATAAATTGGGATTCGCTGTCTTTAAATTCGGCGGCTGTATCTCTGCTTGCTGCTAATCAAGATGAAATAAATTGGTATATATTATCTGAAAATCCAGCAGCTATTGATCTGCTTACTGCTAATCAAGATAAAATATACTGGCGCTGGTTATCTGCAAATCCAGCAATATTCAGATGTAATAAACAAGAAATATATACTACTTTATTATTAGTATAACTTGAATTTTGATTTTTTGTATTATCACAAACAGCAATGATAGCATTTCCAGAAGTTATATGTGATTTAATAGCAGAATATACTTGTGAAAACAAATTACTATCATGGGTAGATATTAGTAAACTAGATTGGTATATGTTATCTAAAAATCCAGCAATATTCAGCTGTAATAAAAAAAGAAATTTATACTGCTTTATTATTAGTATAATTGGCTATTTTAAAGTGCACTTGTTTTTGTTGTCTTCGACATCTGCGATAGTAGAATGCTCTGTGCCAAGTTCCATGGCTTTTTCGTGTTTTAGATCATCTTCCGTGAGCTCGCGCACGCTGTGGCTTACTTGTAAACCAGCATATTCGTTATCGTATAATAAATACCAAATATTAAGTGGATTTGTTCTGCCTAGTCTATGACCTCTACCGGCTACTTGACTTTCGACAGCTTGATCAATCATGCGGTGCGCAAATATCAGATCTGTTGCCGTTTGCAAATTTAAACCACTACAATGTTTCGTACTGTTGATAACTAAAGCGCATGTTTCATTGCATGCGGTGAAAGCCAGTGACGTATCATTAATTTCATTAGATGTGCCGTGTAGTCTCCAATACTTAATATTTTCTTCTTTTAATTCTTTAATAATATTATTTAGTGTTTCGTCGAAATTAGCAAATATCAACACCTTTCTAATTTTTGCTTCAGGTAAATACGCAGCGCCTTTCATCATATTAGGAATATGTAAATCGACTCTTTTATCATCAGCTATCTGTTCTCCTCTAATAATATCTATTATAGCAGTATATTTAGTTGTCGGTTTTTTCTCTTTTTTTAATTCTTCAACAGGTGCTGTATCTTCTACATCATCTTCAAAATTTTCTTCTTCGATATCCTCTAATCCAAAATCATCACCAATATATATCAGATCTTTAATTGATACATTTGATCGACAGTTAGAACATCTTCCACGCTGTAGTTTATTATATCTATTATTAAGATTTTGTGCAGCAATACCGCATTTTTCACAAAATACAGCTTGACAGCATTTAACAACGATTACACCTTTGCTGTCATCTAAATCAATAGCACATACAGGGCATACACCATGTTTAATATTATCTTTGATTCGTTGAATGGCTAAACCAGATTTATTTTTAACTTCTGTATATTCTGTTTCCGTATCGTTTAATATTTTCTTAACGCCTGGGAATTTATATTCAATTGATCTAAAATCTAAAAGATCTTTTTTACCATATCGATATATTTTAATACCATCTTCATCTGTAATATCTAAATCGGCATTATTAGGAATCGGCATACGACTTGGTTCATTTTCTTTTTCATTATCAATAAATGCTAGAAGATCACCAGAAAATCTATATTGTTTATACTTGTTGCCTAGAATTGTTTCAAATATATTTGCAACAGATGTGCTTTTGATACCTGCAGCTTCTGCTGCAGCTGAGTAAGCATCACCATTTAACATTTCTGTTATTCTATTAATATCAGTATCTCCCATAGATCCAAGTAATGATAAATATACATTGTTTGGATTTTTAAATAATACAACATGATATTTGGGACATGGAATAGCTGTTGTTGACTTTAAATATTCAATATCATTTCTAACATTTAATTTGCCAAACAAAATATGATTGTACATAATATTAGAACAACCGTAATCATGATATAATAAAATATCACTTACAGTTCTGTGATTAACCCTTTCATCGCGACGTTCCATAGTTTTACGTGTACTAGAAATATACCACGTATATACAGCATTCACAATACCCGCATTATGTGGTAACTTAATAGTGTCAAAATCGTCAATAGCGACACGAGACCAACAATAATTTCTTAAATTTGCAACTAAATTATAAATAGAATTTCTCTGTCCTTTATTTTTTGGTTCTAATTCTTGATCATTCGGTAATATTACTTTTCCAGTAGCATATCCGTTTTTAATTAATACAATATCGTATTTATTAATTGCTTTGTTTTCGATCATCGTAAACATTACTCTTAAGTCTTCAACTCGATGAACCGAAAAATATTGTAAATTAGTAAACGTTTTGATTGCTTGCTCCCATTGTCGCATAACAGAAACGCCCACGAATACAACAGTCGGTGTTAAAAATTTACGGAATTTTCTTCGAATATAACCAACGCTATTAGCTGATTTAACCATTTTAAGTTCCATAATGTCTGGAATAGGTCTGGGGGTTTTACTTAGACATATAATAGCTAACATGTTAATCGTTTTTCCAGAACCGACAGGCTCAGATAACACGGAAGCATTATATGTAAGATTAATAATACTGCCATACTTGGCTTCTTCCAACTTAATACAACGTTTTCTCTCCATATCCAACATAGCCTTAACAGCTGTTTTCTGATGAGGATACAGCGTTGTCTTTAATCCCGGAACGTAATCTATTTTCGAAAAACTCTCATCTAGTGATACTTCAACATCATTGGTAACATTACGTCTACTATTACGAGTAGCTGCATTATTTCGCGTATCATACATATGCACAACTGTATTAGAATAAAATTTTTTATTTGATAATACATCGGTTATAACGCGTCCGCTTGTAAATAGAGAATTATTCTTGGTATTTTGTTGTTTACTCATTGATGTTTAGTATGTGTTTATTTTTGTCTAGTATATTGTTATTTTTGTCTAGTATATTATTATTTTTGTCTAGTATATTATTATTTTTGTCTAGTATATTATTATTTTTGTCTAGTATATTATTATTTTTGTCTAGTATATTGTTATTTTTGTCTAGTATATATGTTTATTTATGATCTTTATTAATTATGTTTATTTTTCTTTTAAATTTCAATTTTTAATATAATATACAATATGGACTTAGCAGAAAAAAACACAGACTTAGAGGCTTTGAAAGAACCCAGCGTAGATAATAACAATAACAACGATGTTAGTTTACCCGATGATTTAGATACCCGTGTTACTAAAAATCATGTTGCATTCTTGGTAGATAATGCTAAGAATATTTTACAAGGTAGACCTTTGTCTAAAAGTAATATAATAGGTATTGCCTTTCGTTTATATACTCTAAGCATGAAAATGAAAAATAGTAATGGTAGCAAAATGAAAGGTATTGTAAAAAAAGATGCTCTTCTAGCGGCTCTAAAAAATCTTATTAACTCAGATAAAAGTCTATCTGAAGAAGATAAAGATAATTTATTTGCTATGCTTGATATGGTTAGTATTACAATCGATGCTAGATATGCAGAAGATAAGCAAAAAAATACAAATTGTTGTGTTATTGTATAGTATGCTTTACACTAATAATAACGCGTCATATATTTCTTTTTTATTATTGTTAAATATTGCTGGATTTGCAGATAAATTATGCCAATCTATTTTATTAGGATTCGCGGTAAGTATCTGTATAGCTGCTGGATTTGTAGATAAATTATGCCAATCTATTTTATCTTGATTAGCTGTGAGTAGATGTATTGCTGCTGGGTTTGCAGATAAATAATCCCATTTTATTTTTTCAGGATTAGCAATAAGCAAATCCATAGCTGCTGGATTTGTGGATAAATAATCCCAATCAATTTTATCTTGATTAGCGGTAAGTAATGGCATAGCTGCTGGATTTACAGATAAAATAGACCAATCAATTTTATCTTGATTAGCGGTAAGTAATGGCATAGCTGCTGGATTTGCTGATAACAATTCCCAGTTTATTTTATCCGGATTAGCAATAAGCAGATCAATAGCAGCCGGATTTGCTGATAACAATTCCCAGTTTATTTTATCCGGATTAGCAATAAGCAGATCAATAGCAGCCGGATTTGCAGATAACCCGTACCAATCTATTTTATCTTGGTTAGAGGTAAGTAAATCTATAGCAGCTGGATTTTTAGATAACCACTGCCAATCTAGTTCATTAATATCTACCCATGGTAGTAATTTATTTTCACATGTGTATTCTGCTATTAAGTCACATATAACTTCTGGAAATGCAATCATTTCTGTTAATAATTATTATATAAAAAAATCAAAGTTTATTTATCCCGCAGTTAATAAAAGCTGTTTACAATTCTATACTAATAACAAAGCATCATATATTTCTTTTTTATTATTGTTAAATATTGCTGGATTTCTAAATATAGCATGCCAATTTATTTTATCAGGATTAGCCTCAAGTAATTCTGCAGCTTTTTCATTTTGTGATAAAAATGTCCAATTTATTTTATCTTGATTAGCAGTAAGCAGAGATACAGCCACCGAATTTAAAGACAGCGAATCCCAATTTATTTTATCTTGATTAGCAGTAAGCAGATCAATAGCTGCTGGATTTCCAGATAACCAGTCCCAATTTATTTTATCGGGATTAGCTGTGAGTAGATGTATTGCTGCTGGATTTGCAAATAACCAGTCCCATTTTATTTTATTTTGATTAGCTGTAAGCAAATCTATAGCAGCTGGATTAAATGATAAACTTTCCCAATGTATTTTATCTTGATTAGCTAGAAGTAGCTCCATAGCTGCAGGATTCATAGATAATACACACCAATTAATTTTATCTAAATTAGCTTTAAGTAGCGATATAGCCTCTGTATTTGAAGATAATTCACCCCAATATATTTTATCTTGGTTATCAGTAAGCATTTGTATAGCTGCTGGATTATAGGATAAACTATCCCAATCTAGTTTGCTAATATCTATCCATGGTAGTAATTTATTTTCAAACGCATAATCGGATATCAAATCACATATAACTTCTGGAAACGCTATCATTACTGCTTATAATTATACAAAAAAAATCAAAATTTAATTTATTAGTATATTCTGTATATTTAATTTAATCAGTTTTGTTAGCATAGTCAGCATTGTCGGTATAGTTAGCAGTATCCTCTACATCTTGGTTTACAGTTAGTTGTTTTCTCGCGTAGCCTGCTAGCTTATCGACGTAATTATTATTTTGAGCGCAGAAATATTCATATGAATCCTCGGGATAGTTCATCCATCCATCTTTATTATGTGATTTGATATGTCTAAATTCTATGTTCTTGTTGTATTCTCTAGTAAATTTTTTGTATAATTGCCACATATCAATAACTAAGTCTGCGTTTTTTTTCTCTTCAAGATTATCGCCAGATTGCTCCCATTTAGGAATAAATTCGTTAAACATTTTAATCCAAAACTCCGAATCGCTTACAAATATAACTGAATCCCATTTTTCAGAATGCTTATCTAGAAACAATAGCGCTTTGTAAATTGCGGTGCCTTCTGCTCGAATATTAGTAGCATAGTGTGGTCTGTTTTGTATATTACCGTATAGAATAGTATCTGTAAAAAGACCCAAAACAAAACACGCTGCATAGCCAGCTTTAGATTCAGGACATGTTCTATTAGGATAGCAAGAACCATCAGTAAAAACAACTGTTGAATAATCAGTTAAATCAAACGCCTTTTCTATGTCAGATCTTTCTTCTTCTGGATTCCAATCTATAGGATCTAACTTATGTTTTATAATTATTTTGTTTGCGATATTAAAATGTTTGCACTCAATAAACGAAGCGCGTGATTGAGCAAGCGGACTTGGATGAGAGTATTCTAATTTTTTACATTTTTCATAAATAACATCTGATTTATTCTTAGCAAAATTACCCCATAACATAAATATCGGACGAAATATATAAACTTTGTTCTTGTTGTTTTGCTTATCATCTGATTTACTATCTAGCTTGTTGTCTGACTTATCATCTGATTTACTATCTAGCTGACTGTCTGACTTATCACTCTTTACAACAATTTTTATTTTACGTTTACTCAGTTTATTTATTAGATAATTAGTATATGACTCCCAATAATTTAGATGGTATCCAGCATGTCCAACGATTGTAGTTAAAGCACAATTTAATAATAGAACTCCTTGTTTAGCCCATTGTGTGAGATCTCCGGTATTAGGCATTTTATCTAATAGATTATTTTTGATTAAGCATTTATATATATTACGTAAACTTCCAGGAATATTTGTTAAACAAGAAAATGCTAGTCCATGTGCATCACCTGCTTTAGGATAAGGATCTTGCCCCAATATAATTATTTTAATATTGTTTAGACTTGTTAAACGCGCAAATTCAAATATTTTATCTTGAGGCGGCACTATATTTTTACAATCGCCAATACTAGTTATCACATCGTCTAACAACGGAACGTTTAATATTTTTTTCCATTCTTCAGAAATACCAGCTAACATAATATCTTTATTTAGCGTATTAGTCATATTTACAATATATTATCAATTATATATTCAAAATTAAAAAATTCAAAGTTTGATATGATCCTATAATAATAACAAAGTAGTATAAATTTCTTTTTTATTATTGCTAAAAATTGCTGGATTTGTAGATAAATAATTCCAATTTATTTTATCAGGATTAGTCTTAAGTAACTCAATAGCTGCTGGATTTCCAGACAACCAGTACCAATATATTTTATCTTGATTAGCCTTAAGTAATTTTACAGCTTTTTTATTATGTGACAACATATACCAATTTATTTTATCTTGGTTAACGGTAAGCAACTCAATAGCTGCTGGATTTGAAGATAACATAAACCAATTTATTTTATCTTGATTAGCTGTGAGTAGTTCAATCGCTGCCGGATTCATAGCTAAACCATCCCAATCTATTTTATCCCGATTAGCGGTAAGTAGGTCAATTGCTGCTGGATTACTAGATAATTGAAACCAATTTATTTTATTTTGATTAGTATCTAAACATTTTATGATTAGTTCAATTGCTGCTGAATTTTCAGATAAATTATACCAATTTATTTTTTTAGGATTAGCAGTGAGTAACTCAATAGCTGCCGGATTTCTAGATAAACCATACCAATCAATTTTATCTTGATTAGCAATAAGCAGATCAATAGCAGCCGAATTTGTAGATAAACAACCCCAATCTAGTTTGCTAGAGTTTATCCATGGTAGCAATTTGTTTTCGCTTGTATAATCTGCTATTAAGTCGCATATAACTTCTGGAAACGCAATCATTGTTATAAAATCAACGATTAGCTGTTATAGAATTATATTTCACAAAAAATCAAAGTTTAAAACTTAATCAATTGTTATAATTATTTGTTTACATTTGAACATAACAAATACCATATTATTGGAAGATCATTTGTTGCGATAACCTTTTAACTTAACTTTTTCCATTATGACTCCGTTTTGATAGAACATGTTGGCAAAATAACTACATATTTCATCTTTGGTGTTTTGCAAATATATTAGTTCGGGTCTTCTAAAAGAGTAGCTTGAAACAGTCCAAGCGACTATTGATCCGTTAACTAGACAGTTTTCAGAAATATATTTAATTGTTGCTTTCAATGTTTTGTGTCGTTTGTGTGTATTTATATGCCAATATTTTTTCTGTTTAAGATTAGGTATTGTTTGCGTTTCATCGAAATATATAACAGAAAATTTAGAATTTTTGCTACAATCGGCTAGTCGATCAGATAATGTTTCATATTTAGTAAATGCAGAGCCGTTGTTAACAAGGTTAAAAGCAGTATGCATATTACAATTGTAGATGTTAACAGAGTCCAATTTACAACGTTTTAATTCTTCACACATATCAAAATAATCTCTTTGTGTACTATCTTGTCGATCAAAACTAAATGCATGTATTAATCTTGGATCAATGTTGTGTTTATAAAAAGTTTTTGTTGACATAGCCGAAGGTCCATCTATAACAGCAACATTTAAATTTTTCATATTAGGCGGAATATTTTTTGCGATCAGTTTATTAAATGATTCCTTATTACTTGCTAGCTTAGCTTCGTAAATCTTCCTATGGTTATTAAATAATGCAACTCTTTTGCGTCGAGAATAACATATATGTCTAACTATACAAGATTTTTCTAATTCCCGCCATTTATATGATTTAACACTAATCTTACCTGAACGTATTCTTGTGATAACACGATTCATAATATAGTATAGATTCGGAGAATCTTTTTGTCAACTCTGTTGACTGTAGTATAGACTTAGAAATCCTTACGCTAATATTTATTAGACGTTATAGATCTAGTTATTTAGTTATAAATATTTCATTTTTTTATATTATACTATAGTCAACAGAGTTGACAAAGCTACTATAACTTTACTAACATCTGATTAAAAACTTACCAAATGACATATTCGTTAATAACCGGTGTGTTTATTTTGATTGTCATTATATACATTTATTACATACAATTTTATACTGGTCATTATCCCAAAATATTTCTAGATCGGCTTATTGATGATCGATATTTAAAGACCGGTGATATGCTCATATTCAAAGCTTATAATAATTTTAATTCCGTGTTTTTAGGTAGTTATTATGGACATATGGGAATAGTATATATAGATCCAAATGATGAAACGCAAACACCAATGTTATTTGAAGCAAACGGTATAGAATTCATGCCGTTGTTAGACCATCATAATAAGAATGGAATTTTCTTTACACCTGTAAAAGAGAGAATTCAAAAATATAAAGGTCGAGTATTTGTTAAATCATTAAATCATCCGGTTTGTGATTTGGCTGATCTCGATTTTAAAGAGTTTATAAGTTATTGTCTGAATAACATGAAATACGATCATAGAATTATTAAATCATGGTTAAAGAAAATAACCGGTGTGTCAAAATGCGGTAAAAACACCAATTGTGGCGAATTAGTATTTTTGAGTTTAATTAAACTTAATCTGCTACCTGAATATTCTTATGAGCAACGACCTAGTTTTCATCATGTATCTGATATGGTTAAGATTAAACACCTACTTAACAACAAATATAACGATCCTATAGAGATCGTTGATCACCCCTTCGCAGAATAAGCATTAAGAAAAAAATGAAAAAATATATTCTATAATTAACAGACTTAGCCAAGAAACGTAACGAATAGACTTAGTATTAACACTCAAACTTAGCTAAGAAACGTAATGAGTGAAACTTAATAAGTCTATACAATGTCGAATTTGCGAAAAGACCTTATTAATTATTTAAGAAGAATTCTGTTTACTGATGTTCCTCAGAATGTTAAACAAACAGCTCAAAAAACAATTAATCTAATTAGAACATTGGACTGGAAAAAAATAGAAGATGATTTCCCCATATATGTTGTAATTTCGGAGCTGTGGATATCGGGTATCGGGTATAACACGTAATTAATAAAATTACATGACACATTTAAATATGTTAAATGCCATGTTTAATCCTTTTCCTGGTTGACGATAGGAATACGATTTGATGCACTTAGTTGCAATACCGCATGCAGTGAGAAGTTTTGTTAATTCTCGGTTGAATTCTGCAACAGAATGAGTGAATGCTTTTTTTCCTCTGTTGTTTTCTACGTTTGTCCAAGCGATAACCGTGCCATTGTTAATATAACCATTAGCAATCATGTACTTAAACATTTTCATGTACTTTGCGTAGCAGGTTCTAGCTGTACCAGTGGACCAACTTGCTTTGGCTTCTGTATTAGGAAACATAGCCATGGTATCGAAGTAGACACCAGCTATACCTCTCCATCTGTGCTTTTTTTTCCTCAACTAAATTGTATCCATCAAATATGTTGCACTTATGCATAGACACACCTAACTCAGTTAGACTTGTTCCGTTAATTGTCGATCGACTCATAGGTGTATATTGCATATGCCGGTTTTGATAAGTGTCTTTGACGACATCGCAGTAGCACCGTCAATTACCAATACTGGTAAATCAGATAAATTATCATCAATCGATTCGGCAAATAGCACGTTATTATCGTGTTTAGCACCGGATGTCGTGGCTAGATGTCTAGGAGGCATTTTGTAATAGTTAACAGATATTCGCACACAACAGAGTTGTCTTTTAACATGCGAAGAATTAAATAGCCCGCGAATATTCAATTTTTTTACATCATGGTCTCGGTATTAGTTACAGTTTAGGATAAAATGCAGGTGTAACATAATCTATATCATCAAAGGGATTATGATAGTATAGATTGTTATCATGCTCCATTGGTTTTTTTGACAACGAAAAACCTTCGTGTGGGCAGCCGCATGGTTGTTTATTAAACCACATAATAAGTAAAACTACAAGAACGACTACTAATAAAAAATTCATATTAATTATATTATACAGCAATTAATAAAATTAGCAAAAAAGAATCTATAATTTATGTATTAAAATTTGAATAAATATATAGTAGTTACCATAACATCTAATAAAAGATGGATACTGATAATAATTTAGTTGAGGAAAAGTTTTTCTATTATACATTTGAGGGCGTTGATAAAATTTATAAAATATCACATAAATCATCTAGTTTAATACCGCTAATCAATGAAATGATTTTAAATAATCCCAACGAATCATCTAGTGTAGAAACATGTTTGACGTTCCCTGCTATTTTGCTTAATGATAAAACTCGGGAAGAATCTTATCAAATTAGAAGAGAAATACACGATTTTATTGAAAGGTATATAGCTATATGGAAAGATAATATAGCAAATGCAGACTATTTGGAAATTAAGTCGCATAATACAAATAATCCATCGAATATAATTAAAAATCAAGACTTAGAACTGATTGAGGAATACAAACAACTATTATTAAATAAAACAAGCGAAGAACAAAAAAAGAAATTTAGCGTTTCTTCATATTATGAAAAATATTATATAATAAACTCGTTTAGTTATTTATTAAACGAGGTTCATGGATTTTTAAATATGGAAGGTTTAGCAAAAAAATTATATGCTTATATATCATGCATGTTATTTGGATGTTCTCTCAATGATTTGGCAATAGTTATAAATGATGAAGAATTTACTAAATATATTTACACTACACGGGAATCAAATATCAAGGAATGGGAAGACGATAATTTAGAAAAAATAGCCGAGTTAACAGAATAATGTTTTACTGCTAATTTTGATTTTTTTAATATAGTTAGAATAGATAACAACCAATCTTTTATTTTACGACAATGATTGCTTTTCCAGAAGTTATATGTGATTTAATAGCAAATTATACAAGCGAAAATAAATTACTACCATGGATAGACCTTAGCAAATTAAATTGGAGTTGTTTATCTAAAAATCCAGCAGCTATGTCATTACTTACCGCTAATCCTGAAAAAATAAATTGGAGTTGGTTATCTGCAAATCCAGCAGCTATTGAGTTACTTATCGCCAATCCCGATAAAATAGATTGGTTTCAATTATCTAGAAATCCAGCAGCTTACAATCTGCTTCTAGCCAATCCTAAAAAAATACATTGGGCTTGGCTATCTGAAAATCCAGCTGCGATGCCGTTGCTTATTGCTAATCCTAAAAAAATAAATTGGAGTTGGTTATCTGGAAATCCAGCAGCTATAGAGTTACTTATTGCCAATCCTGATAAAATAAATTGGAATTATTTATCTACTAATCCAGCAGCGATGCTGTTGATTCTAGCTGATCCTAAAAAAATAGATTGGTACTGGTTATCCGGAAACCCAGCAGCTATTGATTTGCTCACAGCTAATCCTGATAAAATAGATTGGCGTTGGCTATCTACAAATCCAGCAATATTTAGATGTAATAAAAAAGAAATATATACAACTCTGTTATCAGTGTAAGATTGTTAATTGTAGTGTAAAAGCAAAATTTGATTTTTTTTTGTAATTTATATAAGGTTTGTTAACTGCGGTATAGGATTAAAAATTCTTACATTAACTTCGTTAACTGCGGTATAGGATTAAAAATTCTTACGTTAACTGCAGTATAGGATTAAAAATTCTTACGTTAACTTCGTTAACTGCGGTATGTCGAATTTTCCAGAAGATGTATGTAATATAATACATGAATACTATTCTATTTATATATTATTAGATTGGGTACCAAGAAATTTAGCGCCATTATATAAAGCGTGTAATATTATTCCATATATACAGAATAATAAAGATTTAGAAGAAGCCAAAACAGCATGCGATAATTGCGAATTACAATATAAACTCGATCCGTGTTCTGATGCTGTCAATTGGAAAATTATTGAAGCTGAATACAGTAGAGATCCCAATTCTACAAATTTATCATGGCATTATATTTCAGGTTATATGCCTAATATTGTCGAAATTGAATATAAAAAGAATCCTGATTCTAATAAATTATCATGAATGCATATATGTATGAGCAAATGCATTAATGTTATTAGACAAGAACTTATACGAGAAACAGAACAAAAAATAAGACCCAAAAGGATAAGATGGGATTGGATATGTTGGAATCCAGATGCAGTAGATATTATTAAAGCCGAATGTGAGAGAGATTATTGTTCTGAGAATCTACAATTATATAAAAAATACATAAAACATTTACTAAGACTAAGATGGTAAATATAATAAAAGCAAAGATGCTAAATAAGATGCTAAATAAGAACTTAACGAATGGAATTAGCCAATCGATTCTTCGAATTTATACTTTTTTAGCTTTATCAAATTTATCAAGTTTGTCCATTTGCTATAAAATATAAGTATATAAATATATATAATTACTCACCAACTTAATAAATTAGTACAAGTTTAGTATTAAATACGATGCCGACATTACTTGAAAAAGGCAAGATTATTAAACAAAAATGGATGGATCGCGGTATTAAAAATAAAATTGATGAAATGATTGGTATAGAATTTTTAATGGAATATATTAAAGACCGATCGTGGTTAGACAGAAGCACTCCTCCTAAAGAAAGACTTCGTGGTTTGGGTAGCAAAGTACTAGTGCTGCGATCTGGAACAGGATCGGGTAAATCCACTCTATTACCGCCGTTTCTATATAAAGAGTTTCTTTTACAAGGTGGTAATTTAATTATTACACAGCCTACGAAAGCCACCACTACCGATATACCATATCAAATAGTGCAATATAATAAATTTCTTAAGATGGGTGTAAATATAGGATTCCAAACAGGTAGTGTAGCGTGGAAACCGCTTAAGGGTATTTTATTTTCTACATATGGTATTTTGCTTCAGCATTTAAAAATTATGGAGGATGAACAGTTTATGAAAAGATACAGATTTATTATTATTGACGAAGTGCATAGCCGAACAGTAGAAATAGACAACTGCTTGTTTTATCTCAAACGGATGCTAAATAAATATTGGGATCAGCCGGAATGTCCATTTGTTATTTTAACCTCTGCTACATTTGATCCAAAAATATTTATGGATTACTTTCATTGTCCTAAAAACCATTTTTTAGATGTAGCAGGTGCAACGTTTCCTCGCTATGTTGAATATGCACCGTTTGATTTGTCAGATTATGTTAGTTACTGTATCGATCGCACTGAAAAAATACACGTCGACAACATCGATGATGTCCGTAGTAACAATACATTTCGTGATATATTAATATTCGTTCAAGGTGGTAAGCAAATACGTGATATAACTAATGCTCTACATAAACTCAACACTGAAGTTTTTGATAAGGGGTTAGACGAAGCAAAAGCACATAGTGTTGAACAATGGAAAAAATATACCGGTGGTAAATCCAAAGCGAAGCTCGAAAAGTTTTATATAGCTCCTATAGCGGCTAGCAGTAATAATATACAAGCTGGTGGTAGAGAATACCGAGATTTATTTAGTGATATTGCAACTGTGACAGTTGACATCTATGAATTTGATGCAGATGGCAATATTACAGATAAAGTTTTAAAAACAGTGCCTGCAAGTAGACGTGTTATTATTGGAACAAATGCCATAGAAACGGGAATGACTATCGACACGCTAGGTTATTGTATCGATACAGGATTTGTGAACCAAAGCAGTTTTAATCCTAATTTTGGATGTCAGATGTTGTTGGAAAAAAATGTTACCCAATCTTCATCCGAACAGCGAAAGGGACGGGTTGGACGTAAAGCGTCGGGGTGGTTTTATCCAGCATATACTGAAAAAATACTCAACTATATGGATCCATTACCATTTCCAGATATTGTTAAAGAGGATATTACACAATTTATATTAGGTGTTATATTAGGAGAAACAGAAACAACAATAAAACAGATAGATTATACCGAAAGAGATGATGACTGTTTTCAAATGAATCAATTTGATCAGAACTGGTATAAACTGGAAAATAAAAATGTTTTTTCTGCTAGTATGCTCGATTTTATTCAATATCCATCGGCTGATTCAATGGGTTTTTCAATTGAAAAGTTGCACGGATTAGGATTAATAGATCATGAATACAACCCGACTCTATTTGGTTATTATGCTAACAAATTTAGAAAACTCAATATAGAAAATATATGTATGATTCTTGCCGGATATTATAATCAAGCATATGTTCTTGATTTAGTTACAATCGCGTGTTGTTTACAACTGGGATTCGATTTAAAAATAAACAAACGCAAATATATTCCGCGTAATCCGTTAAACGTTAGTTCGACAGAATCTTATTATTACTATCGACTGCTTTTTAGTGACGAATTTATAGAATACTTATTTATATGGAATGATTTTATGGAAGTGATAGGTAAAGTAGGATCACAATTAGAAAAATCATCTAGGAAATTAAAAAAGAAAGAATTACCAGTTGGGTATATTGAGAAGTGGACTAGGGAAAACTTTTTTAGTTTAGAGGGTTTTTTAAATATAATAGAATTGCGAGATGAAGTAATAGGTGATATGTTAGCTATGGGTCTTAACCCCTATTACAATGGATTGAACTTATCACGCGGTGGTTATAATTTGGTAAATATACTAAATCATAATTTGCAAGAAGGCATGGACGAAATAAGAAAAATAAAGATGTGTATATACGAAGGATACCGATTTAATTTATGCACATGGGAAAGCGGAGTAAACGGTTATGTGAATCAACACTATCACACTGTTATAAATATCGACAGTAAAATACTGCGTCCATTAGGAAATGAAATTAAAGACGATGAAGACATAAAACAAAGAAGACCAAAGTATATTATTACAAGTGATATACGTTTACGCCCAAGCTTTATTACAAAAGGAATGTATGAATTTGCAGGAAGTGATATAAGTGTTATGGACGGCTTCGTAGAAATAGATGCTAGCTTCTTGCATCATTAACCTGTAAACTAAATAATAAGTAAAACTGTAAACTAATAAGTAAAACTGTAAACTAATAAGTAAAACTGTAAACTAATAAGTAAAACTGTAAATTAACTAAAACTGTAAACTAAGTAAAACTGTAAATTAACTATAAACTAAGTAAAACTGTAAATTAATACTATCAAACTAATACTATCAAACTAATACTGTAAACTAAGTAAAACTGTAAATTAACTATAAACTAAGTAAAACTGTAAATTAACTATAAACTAAGTAAAACTGTAAACTAAGTAAAACTGTAAATCAATACTATCAAACTAATACTGTAAATTAACTAAAACTATAAACTAAGTAAAACTGTAAATTAATACTATCAAACTAATACTATCAAACTAATACTGTAAACTAAGTAAAACTGTAAATTAATACTATCAAACTAATACTGTAAACTAATACTATCAAACTAATACTGTAAGAAAAAATATAAGTTGGCAAGAAAAATAATATTTTATTATGATTACACGTGAGGATCGCCAATATGTATATTATCAAGTATACTGTTTTTAGTAACACTAACATAATCATGCTGTACATAACTGATAATTTCTTTAACTATACAAACGGTTATTCTGTTATGAGAGTCGGATATAACACCATGACGACTAGCAGCCTGCATTCTTTCAACGGTTTTATATGTAATCTTGCATTTTTTTGACATATTTAATAACTTATCAAAATCTATCATTGAGCTGTCAAAATACAAATTATCAGGTCTGCTTTCTAGTTTTGGCACAATGTCCATGTTTAATTCAATTACGGCTGTGTCGTGTATTATTTCATATAGTGATATGGCTGGTGTTTTACTTTCGTATGTGGGATATTGAAAATACCTAGGAAATCTACGCACTCCGCGTTTTCTTAGGTAAAATATATTATTGTCTTGTTCACTGCTTTCTTGTTCACTGCTTTCTTGTTCACAGTTGTTATTGTCATATGCATTAACTAATGACATAATAGTATTATTATGTTGTATTGCTCTGTTATTTTTTTCATCTGACATAAACTCTTCTTCTTGGTCAATGTAATTATATGCACGCGGCTCAAACGGATCAACATCGGATGAACTGTTTTCGTTAGAAGAAGGCTCTTCTTTCCTTTCCACAACAAAGTTATTCCTTACGCTGTAATATTCATCGTCAGAATGAGTGTTTAGATCGTCTTCGTATTCGATATCTAACGATTGAGGAGAATCATATACATTATATATGGGTTTATAATTTTCTATAAACGCTGGATGTTTGTTTTTGATAAAAATAGATTTGAAGTCTGGATTTGAGATAATTGACGTAATTATTTTAATAGGATTGTGTTTTCTTATAATAAACGTATTATCAAAATCACAATATATCGCTTCTCCTTGCTCTCTATCGCCGTTTAATAATTCGACTTCATAATAAAACACATCATTACTATCGTTTAAATTAGTTGGTCTAATAATATTCGATACGCTTGTTATATCCAGCACAACAAACATTGTACTAGGTAAGTATTTCGGATGTATGTCCGATTTTGAAACTTTTGTGCCTAATCGAGAATCATAATAAAAGGACCCTTGTCCATGTATAGTACACAATTCTATTACCCCTTTTATATTTACATCGGATGCAGACTGCATATTTGACAAGTGTAATTTGATAATTTACAGGGTTTTATTATTGTATTATAAAATATTCAATTTTGTAATTAGCTGGTACTAATTGGCTAAATAACTAACTTGCTATAAATCAGGCACTCTGTCGTCGAAAAACGGATTATAATTAACATGCAAACTACAGTAGTTTATAGGATATATAGCATAGTTAATAGGTTTATGTAACCCTATATCATTAGCTTCTTTAAGTAAAAACTTAAATACTGTCCAATATTCTTCACCGTGTCCAAATCCAAACGATGCTAAGTGCGCCATTTCGTGTATTACAACGAATTCAAGTATATGTTTTTTATGAAACGTGTATTTTCCGGTTTGTCGTTCTCTTAGACATATAGCAAAAACACGTCCCTTGTCTTCAACGTAACTGGTGTTATTGGATGTTAGCGGTGCATTTTCGATAATTGAATCCGGGTTATAATTATTTAGTAAATAAGCAATCGTGTTTTGCTGCGCCGTATTTCCGCGTTTATTAAATAAATATTTATTGCGTAAATGTCGCATAAATTGAACAGCAAACATGTTTAAATGCGCTAGTAGTTTACTCGCGTCTACGTATGTAGTTGAATTATATTTCGTTGATACTTCATAACACCGCCCATCCACTTTATTACAAACGTTAGTTCTGCTTGTATATTTTTCAATATACCCACTACATTCGCTAAAAATTAATATTACTAATAATATTATTAACGCATAATGCAGTTTGTCCATTATCAATTTATATTAATACTGATATATAGAATAACAAAAAAAAATAACATCCGGTATCAATTGCTTTAATAACGTCTTACGTTAACTACGTTAATTGTAGTACAAACTTATTAAGTCGATTATATAGATTACATTATTATGTTATATAATTTTTAAATATATCGTGGTTATGTTTGTGTTCAACCGCTACTATAATTGTATTGAATTTACCACGATATTCGTTAATAACATTGCTTAATAACAAAGCCGTGTGGTGAGCAGGTAGCCAGAAGTCATCAACTCCGCGATCATCTATTACGATGTTTTCCATACCGAAAAATAACGCTGCGTTAAAAGTGCATCGTAGATGTTGTAGGATTTCTTCTGGATTTTTATATCTTGTACCTGCATGATATAAACGAAGATCCATTCGATATTTATCTAAATTATCTAGGTTAACAGCTGGTCTATATGGTGGCGTGCTAGTTAATACACGGATTTTTTCGGTTTCAAGTGCCTGGAGAGGTGGAAAGTTTTTATTTTTATGATCTCTAATTACTAGTATATTTGGACAAGCTATAACCTGAGTTGTGGTTAATGGATAGCCGCTTACTGTTTGTTCAACACATAGATAATAGCTGCTTGAATAATATAAATATGATTCATGTGTAAATATTCCTTGGTCCGATCCACCACCTGGTATTATTTGGTTACCTGCTAGCAGATATGCGCTTTTTATCGATTTTTTTGAAATATTAATTATTTCCGTTAATGGATTAGCATGAATACACAACACTTTTGTGCTGTATGTTTGTCCTGTCCACTTAGGTAAAACCTTTTCCTGTGGTAATTTTGCTAGTAAGTCATTATGCTGTTCTGCTTCGCCATTATCTGTAATAGTAGTAATGTATTGGTTTGATCCTAATACGATATCCTTTCCATCTATAAAATATGTTTTTTTGAGTGTGCGAGCAAGCACATTGTTTTTTATTATGTCTTCCAATTGTAACTCTATATTTTTATAAAGCGACAACATTTTACTTTTAATATTAAAATCTTTATCTCGAACAGCAACAATCTCTCTCCCGTCTTCTTTAATCTCTTCTATAATAGTATTAGTTGCATTTCGCATAAAAGATTCATCATCTTCTGTAAACGTTTCTGTTGGATCTTCATACACAATCATAAGCGATGATTTAATAAAATTACTAATAACTTTAAGGCATTTTTTCTTATTAAGTGTATATAAAGAAGTCTTACCCTTCTTCGTCGTAATTACTTTTTTCTTGACACTACCTATTTTTTTATTAAGTTTAAGTCCTTTAATTTTTATTTGTTTCTTTGGTTTAGTAGTTGTGATCGGTTTTGTGTTTGGTTGTGCGTTTAGTTGTGTAGTTGCATTAGTAGTTTCAGTAGTTGCATTAGTAGTTTCAGGAGCAAAAATCTCCTTTTGTATTTCGTCACACAACGCGTCTCTTTCTTTATTTTTTTGTGATGCGTCGTATTTTTTATTTCTGAGAACATAGTCTACATAATATTCGAATATAGTTATTGTGTTATTCTCTTTGATTTCATCTAGATACGAAAGATAAAACCCGTATAAAAATTTATCTGATTCAAAATCTTTCCGTGTGAGTTTTGAAAAAAACGCTGATAATATTAAACGCGACTGTTTACTCATTGCTAACTAATATATTGAATAAAAATAAGTATTAAAAAGGCAATTTGTTTTTAAAATAATTATTAAATCGTTAATATACATAAGTTAATAAAATAATTATGACGCATGAGTTAACACATAACCCAATTAAATTGCGGATTGTTGATTTAAAATTAGGTGAATGGAAAAAAACATATGTGTTTGTTGGGAGTGTTCCAGACGATATTAAAAAAGAATTAATAAAAGTGGAAAGAATATATAATAAAAATGGGAAACCTTTATTAAGTTCCAAAATAAAAAAATTTTATGGTGTTAGTTGGCAAAAAAAACTCGGATTGGATTCTATTAAAACTATTAACACAAGGAAAAAAGGAGGTAATGAAGAATATGATTTTGAGGATTTGTCTAGAGAAATAATTGCTGGTGACGATAACAGCGAAAATACAGATATTGATAACATAGATATTGATAGTATTATAAATGACGATCTAGGAATGCCTAATATGCTGACTGATGATTTAGGAATACCGGATATGTCTAAACAGCTTATTAGTGAATCTGATATACAAAATACAGATATACAAAATACAGATATACAAAACACAATAACTTCCGACGTGTTAAGTGATGCTGATCAAACACAGCAAATAGAGAAATCAGGGGCAATCTATTTTATTTTTAATACGATAT